>Ga0213826_1000153_pt1 | contig 71518 bp, 7 predicted proteins | sample MC6MC0899MG_FD_180668 | JGI IMG/M metagenome (GOLD analysis project Ga0213826, IMG submission 180668) | Enriched soil aggregate microbial communities from Iowa State University, Ames, United States - MC6-MC0899-MG | ecosystem: Environmental > Terrestrial > Soil > Unclassified | place: USA: Iowa... | reverse complement strand
AAAATAAAAAAAAAAAAATTATTGCAAGATATTCATAATAAAATATTAGACATGTTTGATAATAATTTGTTAAGTAAATTAAACTTTAGTATTTTAAAAAAAAATAAAATAAATTCTAATTTTAAAAATAATTACATTAATATATATGCGAATTGGGCGTATTCAAATTTTAAGTATAGAAATTTAAAAATAAAAAATTTTTTTTTAAATTTCAAATTTTCAAATATAATTATTTTTAATAACTTTTGTAATTATTCTTATGGGTTAAATAATTTATTGTTTTTTACTTTATCCAATAAAAATATAAAAAATTTAAATATAATAGAAACAAAAAAAATAAAATTAAATAATAAATACATATGTTTTAACTATTATCAAACTTATAAAAATATAATAAATTTAAATTTTTTTAAAAAAAACTTAAATAGTACAGGTATATTTAAAGATATTGAAAACATGAGTATCAAAAATTCAAATTTTTGATATAAAACTTGAAAATCTAAATTTTTTGAAAAAAAAATAAAAAATTTATTTAAAAAAATAGATATAAATGCATTTTTAATTATAAAAAAAAATAAAATATTACAAATATATTCAAATTTTTTTAAGTTTAAGTATAAAAAACATTATAGTAAAATATATAAAAATAATATATTTTTTTTAAAATTTTTAAATAAAAATTTTAAAATAAATAATAAAAAAATTAATTTTTTTATTCCAAAATTATTTAATAATGTTAAAATAACTAATTATACAAATTTTTATAAAATTAAATTAAATATCAAAAAATTTATTACTGATAATGAAAGCTCATTACTGTTTAAAAGATCAAATTATAAAAATGCCATAGGTTTTTTAAATAATAAGTACAATAGTTCTAAATTATTTGAATATTTTATAATAAATTTAGGTTGAGAATCTTTACTTTTTAAAAAAAACTATTCAACTGTATTTTCTAAAAAAAGAAAAAAACTATTACTAAATAACATATCTTATTTTAATTATTTTAAAAGAGACATAAAAAAATCAGTAGATATCGATTTAGGTAGAATATTAAGACTTAAAAAATTTCAAAAATTATCTTATATTAATTCTATAAATATGTTAAATAGTGAAAATTCAAAAATTTTTATAAGAAATTTTATTAATAATAATAAAAATATAGTTAATTTTATAGTAAATTCAGAAAAATCTTTACTAGAAAATACTATTGAAAATGATTCGATATTATTATCAAATAATACAGTTCAAAAAACAATTAATTTATTTAATAGTTTAAAAAAAAAAGAATTTTCTAAGATATCAGAATTTCTAGATATATCTAAAATGTTGACATTAAATAATAAAAAAAATAATAGATTTTTAAATGAAAATAGTAAAAATATTGAAAAAAAATTAAATAAATACGTATCTTTACCATTCAATGATATAGAATTAGGTTCCGATTTATGGAAAAAAAAATTTAAAAAAAATTTAAATAAAAAACAAAAAACTACTAAGATTTTATATAAGAATAATTTATTTAAAAAAATTTTTAAAATAAATTTTTTATCAAATAATACTGTAAATATTAATTATAACAGGTATTTTTTAAACAATAACTATTTTAACTTATTTAATAAATATTTTGAAATCATTAATTTAAATTTAAATAAATTTAATTTAATAAAAAAAATAAGTTTAAAATTAAAATATAAGGAATTTATTATTAAAAATAAAAAAAATAATAAAATATTAATAAATATTTTACTTAAAAAAAATAAAAATTATACAATATTTTATAACATTAATTCTAATATTTTAAAAAAATATTTTACATTTAAAAAATTAAACAATTATAAAAATTATAAAACTGATACTAGCAATGTTTTATTAAATTTTTTATCTATAAATTATGTAAAAAAAAATTTATTTAATAAATTTATTAAATTAATATACATGTTAAAAGTATTAAATTTATATAAGTATAATAATTTTTTATTATTTAATGCTAACAATAATTTAAATAATTTTTGTTCCAAAAAATTAAAAAATAGATATATTCAGCAATTTTTACAAAATTCAAACTGTAATTATTATAAAATAGTAAATTGAAAATTAGATTTACTAGTGTGATTAAAAAAAAAAGAAGAAAGACGACTTTTAGAATTAGAAAAATTAGAATCTGTGTGGTTTGAAAAAAAAAAATATAAAATAACAAATTTAAATTCAGTATTCGAACAAAAAAAAAATAAAATATACTCACGAATAAAAAAAATAAAATATGAAATATTAGCTATACAGGAAACATTTATAAAAAAATCATTATATAATAATAGTATTACTAAAAATAATAAATTTATAAATTATAAAAATAAATTAAATTATATTAAATTGATATCAAAATATTCAACAATTAAAATAAATAGTATTTTTAAAAATTTAAATAATGGTAATATGACTAAAAACTCATTTTTAATTGAATTAAAAAAAATAAATAACTTTTTATATTTTAAAATATATTCAAAACAATTTATAAAACAAGATTATGATAAAATATTTTACAGTTTTTTAAATAAAGATAATATAAATAAAGTTATTTTTTATGAAATTGTTAAATATAATAAGTTAAAACACGAATTAAGTAATTTAATTTGTAAACTATTTTTTATGTATATTTATTCTATAAAACAAAAAATATTATTTTATCATAATTTTATAAAGTTTAAAAATAGTATTAAAATAGTTTCAAATAGTATTTTTAAAGAAAAAATTAAAATATTAAAATTTAATATAAATACAAATATTAAAAATATTTTAAAATATTTAAAATTTCTAGAATTTTTTGGAATATTTATAGATATAAAAATTATAAATTATATATTATGTAAAAATTATAATGTCATTGTTTTAAATAATTATTTTTTAAAAAAAAAAGAATTTTTAGAATTAATTTATAAATTTTCAAAAATAAATAAAAATATTTACAATCCAACTTTAATAGATAGCATTTATTGAATTCAACGGTATGTAAATATAAATAAAAATTTAAATATTTTCTTAAACACTTGAGAATCTAAAAAAACACAAGTTAGGGGTTTTTGGTATAGACCTGAAAGTTACATAGGTATGGGTTCTCAAAAATTAAAAGAATTGTACTTATCGTGAAAAAATAATATAAAAACATTAAAAAAATATTCAAAAATAAGAGATTATTGGTTTAATTATAATAAAAAAATTATAGATAATTTTAGAAAAGGTTATGGTTTAAAAGATCTAATTTCTCAAAGTCGATCTAGTAGAAATTCTAATAAAATATTTAAAAAATATAACAGTATTTATTACAACAAATTAGAATTAAAAAATTATAATTTAAATAAATTTTTTAATACTAATATATCGAATTTGTTAAATTCAAAAATTATTAATAATGAGTTATATATAAGAAAATTATTTTTAAATAAGAAAAAAAATTTAATATTAAAAACAAATAAATATGTACAATTTAAATTATTTAATAATATAAATATTTTTTATAATAAATTATCAAAAAATACTATTTTTAAATTTCATTATAACTTTTTACAAAATATAAATAAAAATAATAATTCAGAATACTACCTAGACTATTCGGATAGAAATAAAAAATTAAAACTTCTATCATTAATTTATAAAAAATCAAATAATATAAATAATTTTAATGATTTAAAAACTCAGCAAAATTATTCTAAGATAAATCGTTGAGGTAACGAGTTAGGTAGGGGAGGGTTTGACTGATTTTGGCTGAGATTAAACAGCAAGTCTAACGGTACTCGTTCATTTATTGAAAAAGAGAGATTTTTGGATAGTTGAGTAATAAAAGATCACGATATATTAAGAAAATCGTTAAAATATCTAACAACAAATCAGTATACTCTCAGAGTAATACGTTCTAAGTATTTTACAAAAGAATTAAATAAAATATTTTCTTACTATGGTAATAATCAAAATTTATATAATTTAAAATATGGAATGTTAAAAAATTTTTATAATATGGGAAATTTTGGATCAAAAGGTTCTGATAATTTTATTAAAAATAGAAATTTTAATAATTTTATATATTCAGACATACTAAATCGAATTAAACAACCAATACGTGTGTACTTAAAAGAAAAAACACCATACTCTAGATACAATTATGTTATTATACATCAAAAATTATTAAATATATATTTAAATAAAAAAATAAAATATAATAAAATTAGATTTTTAATTAAACCTTTACAAATGTATTTTAGAGATTTTTTTAGATTTATGTTTGATTTAAAAAATATAAATTATATTTCTAGAAATCAAATTAATATTATTAATTTAGAACTTTTTTCTAAATATTCAATTAAATATAAGGTAAGTAGGGTTAAAAAAATAATATTAAATGCCAGAATTTTATATAGAAAAAATAAAAAAATATCAAAAAATAATTATAATTTTTATCTATTTTATAATTTTTATAATTATATTATTTTAAATATTTATAATAATTTTTTTGGCGAATCTTTGACAACTAATCAAATAAAAAAAATAATAAAATGAGAATTGGGGCTAGGAAATTCAAAAGAAAATAATGATTTATTAAAAAATAAAAACTACCAATTCGCCGTACGTAGTAAACAAATTTCCGGAAAAAATATTTTAAATCAAACAGTAGAAAATTCTATTGTTATGTTAAATAAGTCTAAACTTATAAAAAATTACTGAAAATATTTTAATTTTTTTATAAAACAAAATAAATTAAAGTTTTCAATAAATAATAGTGTAATATTTAAAAAATATTTAAAATATTTTTATATAAAAAACAACTTTAATTTTAAATATTTAAAAATTTGTAAATATTGTAGAATTTTAAAAACAGAAATTTTTAATTTAAATAATCTAAAGTTTTGGTTAATTTTAAATGCTAATAAAATTTTTTATAAAAAATTTAAAACATATGTTTATTTTTTGTACAATAATAGAGTTAAATATTATTTAAATATAAATAATAAAATTATTATTAATAACAACTGTAGTGATTTATTGTTATTTTATAAAAAAAATAATTTAATAATTAAAAAATTAAAAAAATTTAATAAAATAATATTTTTTAGTAATTTATCTGATAAGTATAAAATTAATAAAAAATTATCATTAAATAACTGTAAACATTTGCAAGTATATTTAAATTTTAAAAATAATTTAAATTTTTCAAATATTTTAAAAATAAAAAATAATAAAAATATATTAAATAAATATTTTTATTTAAACTTATTTTATATAAAATCTTTGGAAACTTTAAATATAAACAATGTAAAAGGTAATACTAGTAAATTAAATAAAATATCTTTATTTTACGATTTTGTTTGATTATACCATTCAAATAGTATTTTTTATAAAAAAATAAATAAAAATAAAAATATTTGGAATCTAGAAAATTATTTAAATAAAAAAATAATAAAAAAAACAAGTAACTTAACTTGATTTGAAATAAAAAAACTTATAAAAAATAACGATAGTATTTATTACAAATATCCTCAAGTATTTAAAATTTTAACTTTAGATTATTATAAAATAATAAACAATAGTAATAAAACTTTAAACAATTTTTTTAAAAATTTTAAAAATTTAATTTTTAATGTGTTTTTTTACAATAAAAAAAATTATTGAAAATTAGTAAAAGTTGATAAGTATAACCAATTAAGGTCTTATTTTACAAAATTTTATTTTGAAAAATATCAAAATAATTTAAGTTTTAATAATAAATATAAGTTTGACAATTTTAACTTAGTAAATTTAAAAAATAATAATTTTATAAAAAACAACAATATTATTTATAATGATAAGTATTTAGTTAATACTAAAATAGGAATATTCTTACAAAAAATTAAATATACAAAATACTATAATATGTTTATTTTAGATTTTTTAGAATCAGAAAAAAAAATAAAAAGAATAAAAAATAAAAGAAAAAATAATAGAGAAATGAGAAGATGGTTTAGTAAATTTGGAAGATTTGAAATATTGCTATCAAATCAAAAAAATATAAAAAACGTATCAAATTTTTTTATAAAATTTGAATCCGACCCTAACTATTTAATACCATTTAGTAGTAAGTTGTTTAAAAATCACATACTAAATTTAAAACAAAACTTAGTAAAACATAGCAATTACTGAATTATTGATAATTTTATAAATAAATTATTTTTAAGAAATTTTTATTTAAAAGATCTTGTAAATGGTTTTAGGGTTAATTTTGTATTTTATAAAAAATATCCAATTTTTTATAAAAATATAAAAATAATAAATAGTATAAACCAAAATTACTTATTTAACTCAGTTAATAAAAAAACTTTAAATACTAAATTTATAAAATTATATTTTGATAACTTAGAGTTTAGAAATAAATTAAAAAATGAATTATATGATTTTAAAGTAAGGGCTGAACTTTTTGATAAATATAGATTTTATGATTATTCAAATATACTTACAAATAACGAATTTTTAGATATTGAAAAAACAGTATCATATTTTAGTCCATTTGTGATCAATAAAAAAATAAATAATTTAAACATTCAAATTAAGGATTTTTTCCCAGAAAAAAATAAAAATTTTAACATATACTATAATTTTAATAAATTATTAAATTTTTTTAGTAAAAATATAAAAAATTATAGAAGAGAAATGTGACATACTATCGATTCAAATTATATATACGGAGATAACAAATTTAAACCTAAAAAAATAAAAAATAGTACAAAATTTTCAAAAGCTATATTATTTAAAAAATTTAATAAAATTGATTTTTTTACTAAAACAATAAATAATAAAAATTTTAAATTTAAAATTTTTAAAAATGTTAAAAATTTAAATAAATTTTTAACATTTTTAATTTCTTATGAAAACAATAATTTTTCTACATTACAATCATTGTTTAGTTTTGGTTTAAATTTAAAAAATAAACATAAAAATATAAATTTTGACAATTTATATGATAAAGTTAGCCAATTGTCAATATTTAAACTGTTTGATGAGTTTAGGTTAGATTTTTATTCAGACAATTGGCCAGTATATGATAATAATAAAATAAATTTAAATTATTTTAAAAAATATTTATTAAAAAATTCAAATTATAGCGTTTGATTAGAAATATTAAATAAAATTAATAGTTATAAAAAATTTACTTATTTTGAATTTTTAAAAATTTTTGAAATATTAGATAAAATTAACGATAATAGTTATAGTGATAATATACTTATACTAAAAAAAAAAATAAAAAATAAAAAAAATTTAACTAATTACGAGTATTCAATTTTAAAAAATATTGTAATTACATTTTTAAAAAATCAGAATAATGATATAAATTATAAAATTGAAAAAAATACACATAATTTAGATATGGATAGTTTTAAACATAAATCAGAAATAATATGAAATACTGACATGGAGTTGGGCGAAGATTGAAGCGAAGATGACGAAACTTTAGTATTGCGTGTTTTTGATGGTATGTCAAATAATTTTGAAAATTTTGAATTTGATGAACATGAAACAGAATTTTTAATAAATTCAGAATTATCTTTTGTAAATGATGAGTCGTTAAATAGGATTAGTTGAAATAATTATAAAAAATATTTAAATAGTGTTTGGGACTTAGTAGAAATTGATGTAACAAAAAGATTAGCTTTTCAAAGAAAATTTTATTGACATAATTTTGTTTATCTTTTTACAAATAAATTATTAGAAAATTATTATTATTATGATATCAAATCATTTATTAGAGATTATAAATCATTTATTTCTTTAAAGCAAAAATTAGATCATTACAAATTTTATTTAGAAATGTATCAAAACCAACTTAATAGCCTATTTTATTCTATCCATAGTCCCGGAATTAAACATAAATTAACCGAATTTGATCTTTTAAATATTTTTAAAAGACAAATTAAATATAATTCAATAAAATTCGGACCTAAATATGAAAGAGTATCGGATGAGTTTGAATATGACTGAAATGTTGAATATCCTGAGGATGATTTATTAATTTTAAATTTTAGTTTTAAACAATTAAAAAATTTTTTACATAAAAAATTAAAAAAAAATACATTAAATAATTTTAATTTTTATAATTTTTCAAAATATAAAAATTTTAATTTCTTTTTAAATAAAAATTTTTTAAAAAGTGTTAATGTTACAAAAATAACAATTAATGAATTATTTTTTAATAAATTTAAAGAATCAAAAAATAAATATTTTAAAATAATAAATAAAACATTACACGATGTTGGTAAAATTAATTTCAACGGAAATTTAAAAACATTTTTAAATAATTCTTTATTTTTTAAAAAATTTTATTTTTTATATAAAAATAATTTAATATTAAAATATGACAGTAATTTTAATAATTTAAGCGATATTGTTTATTTAAAAAATACAAATACTTTTAACGATACTCTAGAATATTTTGAAGATGAATTTAATAATATAATACAAAATGTAAACAATAAAAATAATAATAAATTTAAAAAATTAATAAAAGATGTTAATTTTTTAAAATTAAAAAAAAAATATAAAAATGAATATTATGTAGAAGATAAGAATATGGGTGAAGATTATAAAGAATTGGTAAATTTTGAAAATAAAGAAATTGGATATTTTAAAAATAAAAATTTTAAAATACAACAAAATTCGGTTAATGGTTGTTTTGATATAAAAATTAAAAATAATATTAGATATTTTATTAATAATAATCTATTATTAAGAAATTTACTTAACGTTTATTTAAATACAAATGTAACTTTTTTAAATAATAAAAATAATTTAATGATAAAAAAAAATTATTTAAAAACATCAACTTATAGTTTATTATTTGATTTTTTTGTAAATAAAAAAATAAAAATATTTTTTAATGTTAAAAAATTTTTAAATATAAAAAAAATAAACACTTTTAAATTAATTAGGTATAGAATTTTAAATATATTATTAAAAAAAAATATTTACATATTTGATAATGTGGGGGATTATTCTATTATTTTAAATAAAGAAAATTTAAAATGATTTTATAATATATCAGAAATTAATAAATATAGAAATATGTATGCATTTTTAAAATATAAAAATAATAAATTAAATAGTGTTTATGGAAATATATTAAATAACTACAATTTAAATAATGAAAAATATTCTAATACTTTTTTATTAGAAATTGATAAAAATAGCACTGAAAGTATGAATGGTAAAAATATGGTTACTAATATCGGTGGGTATGGTGAAGAGTATGGCGAAGGTATTTATAATGAATATGAAGATTATAATGGGGAAGGGGATTATGGTATAGATAATCTATTTTATAAATTTAAAATAAAATATTATAATTATAAAAAACTGTTGAATGAGCCTTTATATGATGAAATTTTAAAAGATTATTCAGAAGATAGGGAAGTTGAGTATGATGATTACTGGTATACTTATAATGGAGAAAATATAAATTTTTATAAAAAATTATTAATATACAATAAAAAAAATAAAAATAATATACATGATAATGTTTATAACTATAGCATAACGTACGGTACTGATAGTGGTAGTAATCATAATTATAAAAAAATTGATAATATAGGTTCAGAAAATTATGATTATTATTATTATAGGTATTTATCTAAACATAATAAAAATAAAGGAAAAATTAGCAGTATCGGTGGAGATTATTATGATTACGAGCTTATAGATGACAATTATGTGGATAGTAGTGAGGACTACTCAGAAGAATATGTGGACGACGGTGAAGATTATGAAGACTATGAGGGTAGTGAATTTTTTTTTTCTAAAATAAATAAAAATTTAAATAATTTTAATAAGTTCTTATTTATAAATAATTTTTTAATAAAAAAAAATACAAATATTTTTTTAAAAAATTATTTTATTAATATTTTTAAAAATAATTTTAAATATAAAAATAATATTGATTATCTAACTTTTAATTATAATAATATTTTTTACAATACAAAAAATAAATATTCAAAAATTTATTTTAAAAAATTATTAAAATTTTTTAAATTTTATAAAATTAAATTGAATAGATATGGATTTTATTCAAAAAATATTAATAAAATTTTTAATTTAATTAATTTTAAAAAATATTTAAATTATTCAAATAGAACAATGAATAATAAAATTAATAACATAGAATTTAAATATATATATATGTATTACTGTAAATATAATTTATTAAAAATAAGTAATAGTTTAAGTAGTAATATAACAAAAAATTTAAATGATTTATATAGCTATTACAAAATATTTATACCAAAAATTAAAAAATTAAATACCATTACGAAAAATAATAAAAAAAATTTAAATAAATTTTTAAAAATAAACTGTTTAAAATCAAAAGAAATTTTAATAAATAAAAATGGTTATAATTATGTAAATAATATTGTAATGTTTAAAATTTTATTTAATTTTATAAAAAATAATAACATTAATTTATTAAAAAATAATTTTAATTTTTATAATAATTTTTTTAAAAATATTAATTATAATAAAAATTTAATTTTTTTTTTAAAAAATAAAAAATTACAGATAATATTAGAAAAATTTAGTAATGAGTTTTTAAACAGTAATAAATATATAAAAAATAAAAATATAATTGAAGAGGAGGAAAATAATGAAAATTTAATATGATACTATGATTACTTTATTTTAAATAATCCAAATTATTTATGAAAAAATAATAATAATATAAATTTAATAAATCAAGTAGGTAATGAAAATCTCATAAATTATCTTATTGTACATAAAAAAAAAGAAATATTTAAAAAAAATATTAAATTAAAAGATATCAAATTTGAAAATTTTATTTATTTATTTAGAAATAATTATATAAATAATTTTAATATTTTTATAAAAAATAAATTAAATAGAATTAAACATAATTATTATTTTAAAAAAGTAAAAAATATTAATTTTTATTTAGAAAAAAATAATATATTAAATATTTTAAATAAAAATACTAATATTTATAAAAAAAATAAAAAAATAAATAAATATTATATTTTTAATAAATATACTAAACTAGAAAATTTATGGTCAATAACTAATAAGTTAAATATAAAAAATAAATATAATAATATTTTTATTTTAAATAAAAATTTATTATTAAAAAAATTATATAATTTAACTAAAAATATTATTAATAAAAAAAAATATACAAATTTAAACATTTATTTAAAAAATTTAAAATTAGTAGATGTGTCTAAATTAAAAAAATTTAATAAAACTAAACTAAATTTTTGATCGTACGAAAATATTGATTTTACAGGTGAAGAAGAGTCTGAATATAAAATTTTAAAGAATAAAAAAATTTATTTTTTTAATTCTTATAATAATAAAAATAAATTAAAAAAATTTAAATTATTATTTTTTAATTTAAATTATAAAAATAAGAGTATTTTTAAATTAATAAAAAATAAAAAATTAAATATAAAAAAACATTTATATTTATATACGTGAGATAAAAATATAAAATTTAATATTAAAATATTTTCAAAATATTTAAATTTAAAAAATTTTTTAATTAAGTATTTTAATATTAAAAATATCCAATTATTAGTTAATAATAAAGAATATATAGCCAATTTGTATAAAAAAAATTACAAATATAAAAATACTGATTATAAAATTTATGAAAACGAAAGTTACAAAAATGAAAATGAAGAATATGAAAATGAATATGAAGAAAATGAATATGAATATTATGAAAACGAAAGTTACAAAAATGAAAATGAAGAAGATGAAAATGAGTATGAAGAAAATGAATATGAAGATTATGAAAACGAAAGTTATAAAAATGAATATGAAGAAAATGAATATGAAGATTATGAAAACGAAAGTTATAAAAATGAATATGAAGAAAATGAATATGAGGATTATGAAAACGAAAGTTATAAAAATGAATATGAAGAAAATGAATATGAGGATTATGAAAACGAAAGTTACAAAAATGAAAATGAAGAATATGAAAATGAATATGAAGAAAATGAATATGAAGATTATGAAAACGAAAGTTACAAAAATGAAAATGAAGAATATGAAAATGAGTATGAAGAAAATGAATATGAAGATTATGAAAACGAAAGTTACAAAAATGAAAATGAAGAATATGAAAATGAGTATGAAGAAAATGAATATGAAGATTATGAAAACGAAAGTTACAAAAATGAAAATGAAGAAGATGAAAATGAGTATGAAGAAAATGAATATGAAGATTATGAAAACGAAAGTTATAAAAATGAATATGAAGAAAATGAATATGAGGATTATGAAAACGAAAGTTATAAAAATGAATATGAAGAAAATGAATATGAATATTATGAAAACGAAAGTTACAAAAATGAAAATGAAGAAGATGAAAATGAGTATGAAGAAAATGAATATGAAGATTATGAAAACGAAAGTTACAAAAATGAAAATGAAGAATATGAAAATGAGTATGAAGAAAATGAATATGAAGATTATGAAAACGAAAGTTATAAAAATGAATATGAAGAAAATGAATATGAAGATTATGAAAACGAAAGTTATAAAAATGAATATGAAGAAAATGAATATGAGGATTATGAAAACGAAAGTTACAAAAATGAATATGAAGAAAATGAATATGAAGATTATGAAAACGAAAGTTATAAAAATGAATATGAAGAAAATGAATATGAAGATTATGAAAACGAAAGTTACAAAAATGAAAATGAAGAAGATGAAAATGAGTATGAAGAAAATGAATATGAAGATTACTTGGAATATTATAATAAAACTGATTTACAAAATTATAAAAAATTTACAATAAACGAAAATTATTTTTCAAATTGAAATTTTAATACTTTAATGTTAAATAATAATTTTTTTTATAGTAAAAACGCATTAAGTGGTACTTTTTTAGATTTTAATAATTTATATTATTTTTATTTAAATTATTTAGATATAAAAAAAAAATATTATAAAAAAAATAAAATAATTTTACCTAAACATTACTATTTAATATACAACATTTTAAAAAAAAATGATATAATATTTAAATTAAACAATTCAATTGGTCCTAGTAGTAAACAAAAAATTAATAAAAATTATAATATTTTTATAAAATGAGTATTAGATTTGGTTACTCATAGAAATTTTCTTTCAAAAAAAATTGATATATTAGATGATTTTTTTATTGATAACAACCAAAAAATATATAAAATAAAAATGTGAAATTTAATAAAATTTACAAAAAATAATTATTTATTAAATAAAAACAATGAATTAAGCATTTGAAATATTTTAAGACAAAAATTATATAAAAATTATTTATATAAAAATATTAGTAATATGGCTAATCTTGAATATAGTGAACATATTAACTTACCTTTATTAAGTAATTCTGATGAATTTTCAGAATACTATTCAGATATGCAGGAATCTTTAGGTTTTTTTAATTCTATAAATTATAACATGTTAAATTTTAATGAATCATTTAAATTTAACCATTCAACAGGTTATTTGAGCGCAAAAGATATTTTATCAAATGTAGTTAGAAATAATAAAGACGAAGATCCTGAAATATTTGAATTAACATCAAACATTTTTAGATCAGATTTTGAAAATAAATTCGATTCTGAAAATTTTTTTGATACAAAAAGACTTAATTTTGATTTAGAAATACCTACTATGTTTGGTTATTTTTATGAGGATTCAGACGATTTAAATTACCTAGATTCTTTTGTATCAAATACCGACGACACTTATATACATAAAATAACTCCTGAATACATTGATTTAACAGAAACAAGTATTTTTGATGAATATATAGAACAAGCTTTTGATGATAATTTAGAAATTTTTTTTTATAAATTTAATAATAATTTTGAAGAAATAGATTATGATTTTAATTCAACTTCTAATAATAATTTATCAGAAAAATATTCTATTAAAAGTAATTTATTAAACAATCAATTCAATATAAACTTTGACAAATTTTTAAATATTAGAAAATTTAAAAATAACATTTTAATAAAATCAAATAAAAATTTAAAAAAAATATATGAAAATAATTCAAAATATTTAAAAAATTTTTATAACATAGTTAATAAAAATAATTTATTATTAGAAGAATTTATTTGAAAAGATTTAAATATGGAAGATTCTGAATTCTGAATTTTTGATATATTTAATACATTTTTAACATATAGAAGCCCTCAGTTTAATAAGCCTTATCAAAAATTTCAATATAAAAATTCAGTAAGAGTAGAAGATGAGTGAGATTTTGAATATGCTGAAGATTGGGAATTTGCAAAAATAACAATAGAAAATCCTTTAAGTATTCAAAAATTTAACTATAAATTGTTTAAAAACTACAATGATAATTTCAAAATAAATAAATTTTCAAAATTTAAAAAAAATTATTTAAATTATAATAAAGAGATTAGTAAAAAAGATAATAAAAATTATTTAAAAAAAATTTTAAATAAAAGATTTAACTTATTAATTTTATTTCAGTTTTATATAAATAAAAATTTAATAGAATTTAATCATAAAATAAAAATTTTTAATAAAGAAATTTTTTTAAAATATTCAGTTAAATATTTTAATTATAAATACAGTAATAAGTATAAAAACTTTAATAAAATATTTTTAAATAAATTTTATTATTGATTATTTAAATATAATTATGTTAAAAGTTACACAACCTCTTTTATTTTAAATCCGTTAAACTTAAAAATTTTTATTAACGAATTAGGAAATAAAATATTTAAAAAATTTAAAATACTATTAAAAAAATTTACTCATAAAAAAATAAATAAATATTTATATTGTACACTTTTTAAAGATGTGGTTAAAGGTGATGAAAATTTTAAAGTATTTATAAACAAAAATATTGATAAAAAATATGTTGAAAAATATATAAAATTTTTAAATAACAACACAAATGTTAATAAGTCTGAAATTAATTATAAAAATTTTGAGCTGTTGTTTATAGATAATTTAAAATTAAAAAAATATAATTTAATAAAAATTTTTTTAATTTATATAAAAAATAAAATAAAAATTTATAATTATGGTGAAATTTTACGATATTTTTTAATTTGATTAAATTTAAAAAAAAGTAAAAATTTAACTTTATATAATAAAGAAGGCATGGCAAATTTAAATTTTGAAACATTTTTAAAATTTTTTAAAAAAAAATTTTTTTTTTTTTTAGATTTTATAATATTTAATAAGTTAAATCATAATAATTTTTCTAATTTAGAAGGTATTACTTTAGATTCTAATACTATTTTATTTGATGCATTTAGAGATAAGTTAGAAAATAGAAATCCTATAAAAAATAATAACGATTTATTGAATCTAAGGTGGGGTGAGGATTCCCATTTGTGACATTCAGGTTTAGCATTTATAGAACCTAATGTAGACTATTTACAAAATACAGAAAATAAATTAATAATAAATAAATATAAAAAAAAATTAGAAAATATAGATTATATTATGAATAAAAATACATTCTCAGTAAAATCATTAAATTGATTGTTACCAGAAAGATTCAAAATATTAAATAATTTTTTATTTAGAATTGAAAACTTTAATATTAGTAATAATATTAATAACTTAATTATTTGGGATAGGATTTTAAAAAATTATGATGATGGTTTTTCTAAAAAATATGAATTTACAGTTTCAAGTAGTAATTTATTTGATAATTTTTTAGAATTTTCGAATAAAAAAAAAATAAATAAAAAATTTAAACTTTTTTTTGGATCAAAATTTAAAAATTATATAGAACAATCTCAAAATGATATATGAAAATTACATAAAATATATAAAATAAGTAGAAATTATTCTAATTCTAAAATTATAAATTTAAAAAATAATTATTTTAATAACAATTATAAAAAAAAATGAATTAATAAGTTTAAAAATAATATTTATATAAACAGCCTAAACATTTATGGCGATACTGGTATAGATTTAATAAAATATAATAAAAATAAAAAATATAATTATAATACAGGTACTAAGGAAGTTATATCTGATAATGACAATTCTTATAAAAAATATTCAACATTGGGTGAATTTTCATTATATAAAAAAATTTTTGAAAATATGAGCTTAAATAAATCTATGGTGTATTCTCCAAATAAAGAAATTTTATTTTTAGAAAGCACATCAAATATTGATCAAGATTCTGAATCATTTTTTTATTACGATATTATTGATAGTTTTGATGGAAAAAATCAGTTTAGGGGTTTAGAGAACAGCGAAAATTTAAGACCTTTTAATAACAAGTTTTCATTAAATGTGAAATATAATGAACCTTTTTATTCAAAACTAAACAGCATAACAATTTTAAGCTTAGAAGATCAAGAACTTATAAATAACGTTGAAAATTTACGTGAAAAAATTTTAAATTCAAAATATTTTTCTAAATTTTTAAAACGAAAATTTACAAAACGTTTTTTTTTAATAATGAATTGACTTCGTTTAAATATAACCGATGTTAGACTTAGAAAAATAATAATTAATAGACTTTTTATGTTATTAAAAATTCCAAGCGAATCTAATTACGTAATAAACCCGTACGGTTTAGAAGAATTCAATTTTTTAAATATATTAGATTTTAACGATATGTTTAAAATGCCAGAACTTTCAGAATATAATAATAACGTAATTAATTTAATTTTAAGAAAACAACAGGAATTTAAATATCTAATTTATAGAGAATTACTTAAAGAAATTTTATATTACTCAAATTCTGGCATATTGTATGAAAATAATTTAAAAAATATATATAATAATTTAGAAACAAAATATCTGACAGATATATATAGAATAATATCATTTTGAAACTTAATTAAAAAGTTGCCAATAGACTCGTTTAGGGGTGTTAGCCATTTGGTATCGAGTAAATCAAAAATTAAAAAATATAAAAATATTAATAATTTAGAAAATAATATAAATGATACTATACTGTTAAATTTTAGTGATAAAAAAATACTTTTAAATTTGTTTGATAAAAAAAATAAATATTTTAAATTATTATACAATGTTAAATACTTAAATGGCTGAGTTGAAAAAAAAAAAATAATTTATTTTATATATAAACTAAAATCAAACTCAAATTTATCAAATATTAAAATAATTAATCAATATATAAAAACCTTATCCTATTTAACAAGTTATGGGTTGGATATATCAACAATTAACTTATTTATAAACAATATTTTATTAAAAAAATTAAAAACTAAAAACAAATATTTGAATAATAATTTTAATTTTTTTTTAAATAGCATTAGTTTAGGAAAATCATCATATTTTAATAATTTGGAAATAAGGTATAAAAAATACACACATTATAGTAATCTTAATAAATTTAAATTTTTAAATATAATAAATAAAGTTTTTAATAATAGTTTATCAGGATTTTTATATTTAAATAAGGAAAAATCAATATATAACTTTATGTTATCTGATATTGTAAAAATATCATCAGAATTTAAAGATAAATTTAAAATTAAAGATAAGGTTAGTTATAAAAAATTTTTAACAATTACTAAATTGGATTACAATTTTTTAAATGTAAATTGTAATTTCAAAAAATTATTTAATATTAAAAATAAAACTAATTATAAAAAATTAAAATATATTTACATAGATGATACTACTTGATTAAAATTAAAAAAAAAATCAATATTTGATATTAAAAATACTTTAAAATTTTTTAAAAATAATAATAAAAAATTTGAAAACATGTCAATTATTTATAAAATTAATAAAAATATTTATTTTATTAAAAAAAAAAATAATTTTATAAATAAAAAAAATAATTTATCAAAATTATTTTTTTATTTTTCTTATTTAATAAAAAAAAATAAAAATAATTTAAATACATTTTTAAAATTAAAAAATATAAAATTATTATCAAATTTAAAATTAAATAATCATTTTTTATATAATTTTAATTGTGATTTAACAAATTTATATTACGACGACCTAGATTATTTTAGAATAGATGACGAAGTTTTTATACATAATAAAAATTACATTATTATAAAATTTATTTTATTTTTAGGAAAATATTTTAGTAAAAAAGAAGTTATAACGAGCTATGATATTAGAAATAGGTTTTTTTATAAAAATAAATCTATATTAAAAATTTTAAATTATTTTTATATTAATAATTTATCATTATATTTAAAAAATAAATATAACTTATTAGGTAATTATGGTTATAAGTTAAGTATATTTTTATTGTATGTTAAGTATATAAAAGTTGACATCCCATTTAAGAATTATAAGATATTCGATTTTTTAGATACAAAAATTAATACATTGTACTGTTTTAATTTTAAAAAAAATTTATTTATAAATAGTTTATTTAATAGTAAAAACTATTATAAATTGAAATCTTCAAATTTTTTAAATATTAGATTTAAAAATTATAATAAAATATTCAATAAAAATTATTATTATATAAATAATTTAAAAAATATAAAAAAATTATTTTATGGAAATTACATAAACTTATTTAGTTTATCAATAAATAATTCAAATGAAAAATATTGATATAATAATTCAATATATTCTGCAATTAACTTATTGTTTACTAAAAAATTTAATTTAAAATATAATAAAAATAAGTTAAAAATTATTAAAAAAAATTGAATTATTTTTTTTAAACTATACTGTAAAAAAACTAAACAAATAAACTTTAATAGTTATAGTAATATTAATTTCAAATGAAGGTTGATAAATTTGTTGTATTACACGGATTTAAATTTTAGTAAGTTTAATAAATTATTTAAAAAATTAAAAATAATTAATTTAAATGTATTTGATAATTATAATATAAAACCGTATTTATTTAAAACTAAACCAAAAATAATAAACCATTATTTTTATAATACAGATAAATCTTATAATTTAAATTTTTTAAAAAATAATATTAATATAACTTATAAAATTTTAAATAAATTTATTAAAAAAAGTAATTACAATTTTTTATGAAACTATATTAAATTAAATGATTTTTTTTTATTAACAACACATAAAACAAATTCTATAAAGAAAATAAATTTTATTAATAATTTTAAAAATAAAATATATTTTAACATAGAAAATATATTTTTAGGAATAAAAAATAAAAAATTGTTTTTATCTCCAAAATTTTTATTAAATTTTAAAAAAAATATGATAGAAATAATTGATTATAATTCATTGGATGAGAATTATGATTTAAATATTTTTGAGGTTAAAGAGGAGCAATTTTCAGATTATAATTTAGATTTTGAATATATATTAACAGATTTAGATGATATTGATTTTGAAAATGAAGGAACTTCTGACTTTTTTGAAGATTCAAATCAGTGAAGTTTATTATTTAATAAAGCTTCTCAATCAAGCTTTTATAAAGAAAAACAAAAAAATGATGATGAATTTGACACTAATTTATTATTTGAACATGGATTAATTTATAAAAATAATAAAAAAAAATTTAACGATGCTGTGGTAATTAATGATGATTTTGATTTTAACAACTATTTAGATAACCATATTAAAAAAGAAAAAGATTTATTAGATACTAATTCCGAAGAAGAATTATTTAATGAATATACCTATATAGAACAAGATTATAAATTTCCAGGATTTTCATATTTAGACAAAATGGTAGATAATATATACATGTTTGAGGATAATTCGGATAACCAATTTACAAATAATTCTGATTATGAGGATTTTATAACAATTGATGATTTATCTAATATAAATAATAATTTATCAACAAGTTTATTTATAGATTTAAATGTAATTAATTCAAAACACTACGGTTTAAATAATAATTTTTATAAAATTTTTAATAATAATTTTAATAAAAAAAATATAAAAAAAAAAAATTTAATATTTTATAATAATTTATTAAAAAATAAAAAATACTCTTATTATGACGAAAAGTTTGGTTCGTTTGAATTAATTAATACATCATTTTCAGATTACATTGATTTAAAAAATTCAGAATATAATAATAAAATTTTAAGTACACATAAAAATAATGAATTAGGTAATTTAGTACTCACAAAATATTGAAATTATTTAAACAATAATCAAAACTTTATTTTTAATTTAAATTCGCAAGTTATTAGGAATTATTTTTACAAAATTCATAATTTTACGTATAAATACCCTAATAATGATTTTTTAAAAATAAAAAATAAAAATAGTATAACTTACGGTTTAGGTAATAAAGACAAATTTAATAATGTATTATTTACTGATTTAAATATTTTAACAAATTACTTATATAATTTTTATATAAATAATTATAAATATTTTATTAAATTTATTTATATAAATAATTACTATACTATCCCAAATACAATAAACAACTTAAGAACAGTAATAAATTTTAATAAAAATTTAAAAATAATTAGTTTAAAAAATAAAAAAATAAAATATTTAAATAATAATATTAAAAATATAAACTACATATACAATTTAAATTTTAAATTAAAAAAATTTAAAATTTTTAGTAAAAATTTTTATAATAAATATTTTTTTTCAAATTTATTGAAAAATAATAATTCTACTTTTTTTAATAAATTTGAAAATAATTTATTAAATATAAATAAAAAAATTTTAATAAAAAAATATTTAAATTACAAAAGTTTATTAAAAAATTATTTTAATTATACTAAAAAAATATTTAAATATTTAGAATTTTTAATAATAAAAATAAATAATTTATATTATAATAAAAATGCCATTTTGTCCATAAAAATTATTGGTTTTTTAAAAACATTAAAAGTATTAAAAAATTTAAATTTTTTTTATATAAACGATAATATTACATATAATTTTAAAATAAACTATAAAAAATTAAAATATATTTTAAAATTAAATACCCCCCTAAACTATATATTTATGTACCATAACAAAAATATAAAAACCTGTTCACAAAAATATAAAAAAAATAAATACGAATATTTTAAAAATAATTTTTATTTAATATTCATAAATAATTTTTATAGTAAAAATTTAAAAAATTTTAACAATAGGTATCCTATATTAACTTTTATTTTTTGAATAAAATTTAATAAGTTTTTAAAAATAACTAATTTATACAATAAAAATATATGTTTTAGACAAATTAATACATTATTTAATATTTTTTTAATAAAAAATAACATAAGTATTAAAAAAAAATATAAATTTTTTATATTAAAAAAATATTATTATATAAAAATACTAAATAATTATTTATTTTTAAATATTTTAAAAAAAAATTATAAATGTTTTTATATACATACTTATAATTTGAATAACAAAAATTTTAAAAATATTTTAACAAAAATTAATTTATTTTTTTTAAAAATAAACCCAACACTATTAAATAGTACGTATAACTTAATAAAAAATAGTTTAATAAGTAAGGGTGATAAAAGTCTGTTTAACAATTTTAACTACAATGTTTCTGATATTTCAAATTTAGGTGAAGGTAACTTTGAGTATTTTGATGATTTTTTTTATGAAAACGACAATACTTATATATTTAATGATTTTTTAGATGACTATTTAACAAATATAGATTTAGTTCTAAATAATAACATAGTTAAAAAATTAAAAACATTATGATTAAATAATAGGCATTTTAGGGGAGATTTATCTTTATTTTATAAAGATAAATTATCAAACATAAGTGTGGAGAGGGATCACGACAATTTGTTACAAATTATAAATAAAAATTCTGGTATTTTAGAAAAAAATTTAACATTATCAGAATTTATTTATAAAATACCTAAATTAAAAATAAAAAAAAAATTAAAGTACTTATTTTCAGATTTAGATTATACATTTTCAAAACAAAGATTTAGATTGCTTTTTTTAAAGAGAAAACTAAGATTATTTGAATACAATGAAAAGAATAATAGTATTTATTATCAAAATACAGATTTTATCAAAATGCATTTTGATGGAAATGGATTTATAACTGAATTTAATATAGGTGAACCTTTGGACTTGTTATATGGAAATTCTGAATTGAAAAATTATAGAGCTAATTTTATAGGCAATGATAAATCCGTATTATCAAATTTAGCCTATATAAAGTTATTAGATTATAAAAATTATTATGATAATATATTATTTAATAAAAGATTTTTAAAATTATCATCATTTATAGAAAACGATGTATCATTTTTTGATAAAAAATTTGGTCAAATAACAAAAAATATAAATTTCATAAATTCTGATTTTTCTGATTCAATATATAATAATATACAACGAATTGGATCATATATTTATAATAAAAACAATCATAGTTATCAAAAAAAATATAAAATAAATAATTGATTTTATTTTGGTAACTTTGGTTTTGATTCGTTAAATTCAAAAACGTTAACAAATATGAAAGCAAACTATTACAATTTGGGTAATTCAAAATTAAATAATAAGTATAATATATTTAATTTAAAAAATCAAATATCAAAATCAGATGAATCTACAAATATATGATTAAAAAAAAATTCAAGGTTTTACGGGTCAATTTTACCAATTAAATACAATTTATCTTTATTTGAAAATAATAATAACTTAAAAAACAATTATTATAAAACAATACGATTTAATGATTTTATTAAAAATGAAAATATATTTGGAATATCTAATATATTTATAAACAGCGTATTCGGTTTTTCATCATTACCAAAAAATTATATTTTTAATAAAAAAAATTTAAAAATTAACCAAGATATGAATAAAGAAAAAATACCAAATTTATATCAAAACAATTTTAGTTGAAATAAGAACTACGACGATATTAACAATTATAGCAGTTCATCGATATTTGATTACGGTAGCGGGGAATACGGAAAAAAATTAGACGACGATACTATAAATAATTTAAGCAACCCCTATAATAAATTGAAATACGATTATATTTTTAACAACAACATAAATATTTACAATTCTAAATTTTCAGACTATTTAACAAGCGGAAGTTTTGACAGCAATTCAACAAAAATACCAACTGAGTTTTCTGAGTTTTCTAACAAAAAATCAGATTTTAATATAAAAATTTCCGATATTTTAGGTGAATATTCTAAAAATTCAATAGTAAACAGCAAGAATTCAAAATTAAGATTTTTAACTAAACATTTTAAAAATAATAATATTTATAGTTTATTTTATAATAATTTAATTAATTTAAATACAAAAAATAATTTATTTCAAAAAATAAATATACAGAAAATGGCGGGTAGATTTGATGAGATTTTAAATAAAATATGGGATAGGTATTCCTTAAAAATAGATAAATATAACTTATTAAATTATAAGTTTATAGAGTCTATTGAAAGAAAAAAATATTTAATTATGTTTTATAAAAATATTGATATTTTAAAAAATAAAAATGATTTTGATAATTACGTAAATTTAAAAAATAATTATATTAATTTTTATAAAAAAACTATAGAAAAAAGAATTAATAAACAAATAATTAAAAAAACATTATTAAACCATATTAATTTTTTAAAATTAAAAATAATAAAAATAGAAAATTTAATTAATATTAAAACTAAACATTTATCTGAAATATTAAATTCTAAGATTAATAATAAAATCATAGAATATTTTATAAATGAGTTATACCATAAACAAAATATTTTATATAAGCTTAAATATAAGTATAATTGATTAATTCATAAATTAAAAAATTATTTTTATTTTGATAAAAACTTAAAAAATATAGAAAAAATATTTAAAATTTCAAATAATAAAAATAGTCATTTTTTAAAAAAAAATATAATAAATAATTTTAATTATTTAAAAAAAAGTAAAAGATTGAAAATATCTTTTGATTATAGCTATAGTTTTATTAATGGTTTAAAAAATAACAATACGATAGATGAGTTTTTAAAACAAAATAATAAATATTTTTTGAATAAAGTTAATATGTTTTTATTTCTTAAATTTAAGATTAATATTTTAAATAAAAATAAAATTAATATTTTAAATTATATTTTTAAAAATGAATTTAATTTATTGTCGACAGATTGGAGTTTATATCTAAATTCAAAAAATAAAAATATAATAAAATACTCAAAAAAAAATGAAGAATTTAAATCAAAATATAAATTGTTAAACTTAAATAAAATAAATTATAAAAAATATTTAAATTACAATTTAAATTACATAAAAAAGTTGAAAAATAGTAATACGCTTAAACTATTTAAGTTATTTAGTAAATTTAAATTATATGAAATTATTTTAATAAAAAAATTGATAAGTAATGACGTAAATTTATATTTATTTTCAAATATATTTAAAAATAACAATACTAATAATTTTATAAATTTAAAATTAAAAAATAATTTAAAATTATTTAATTATTTTATTTTTTTTAAAAATAATAAAAATTCATTATTTATAACAAATACGAACAAATTTCCAAATATTTCTAATTTTTTAAATAAAAGTTTAAATTTTAATTTAATTTTTGAATCAGCTATTTACAGTTATTGAACTAATAGGACTTATATAGAAAATTATAAAAAAAATAAAATAATTCTAAAAAAATTTTTATTTTTATACTTTTATAACATGAGTATGCTTATTATATATAGTAATTATTTACAAAAATTAAATAATTTTAAAATAAATAATTTAACTACTTATGAGATTAAAAATATAAATACTCAAAATTCTTGATTAAACTACATAACAACGGGATTATATAAAAATCTATTAACTCTTAGGGTTATATTTTGAGATTTAAAAAATAAAAATTATTTAAAAAAAAATGATTTTATTGGAAATTTTGAATTATTTAAAAAAATAAAAATCTATAATAATTTTTTAATATTAAAAAATTATAAAAAAAATAAAATATTTTCCAATATAAAGTTAATTAGTATTTATAAAGAATATGGTTATAATAATAATAATGATATGCTTGATAACGCCTATTACGTGGATATATTTAGTTTTTATAAAAAAATTAGAGATTTTTATTTTAAAAAAATTTTTAATATACCGGTTACACTAGCTTTTGAAAAAATACTTGGAGAATTTGGAAATAATAGCAATTTATTTATAAATTTTAAAAAAAGTGATATAGTATTTTTTTTAAAAAAACCTAACGACGATAAAAATAAACAAATACGAATATCGTATAATGTAACTTTAAATAATTATTTGATAAAAAAAATATTAAAATTGTATAAATTGAAATTAAATAGAATAAGAGATGAAATAACTGTTGAAAAAACTAGATTTCAAGCATTAATTCTGAGGAGATATAAATTAATAAAAATGTTAAATAACATAAAAAATTTATTTTTATTAGAAAATACTTTTAAATTATATAATTATAATAGTTTAAATAGTAATATAGGGAATATAAAAAATAATTTTAAATTAAAACTACTAAAAAAAAAATTTATACAAGTATTTTTAAATATTAATAAAATAAATAAATCAATAAAAAATAGAAGTTTTTTATTAAAATCGGTTATTTTAAAAATTATTTTAGAAAAAATTAAATATTTGGAAATTATACTATATCTTATAAAAGATTCGAATTACTTTCATAACTCAAAAGATAATTCAACTTTAACAAAATTGTTATTTTTAAGATTAATTCATTTAAATTATATAAAAAATTCATTTGAAATATCTAATATTTTAAATAACTTTAAATTAAAAAGAATTTTTAATAATTTAGAATATAGGAGAAGATTGATTAGGAAATATTATTTATCGAAATGAGTATTAAAAAATAAAAAATTTAATGAAAATGATAATATTAAATTACAAATAAAATTGATAGAAAATTTTAAAAAAATAAAAAGTTTTTTAAATATTCATTATTATAAAAATTTTGAAAATATTATTTTAAAAAAAAGATTAGATTTTATAGTAGAATATAAAAATATTTTAAATTTAAAATATAGATTTATAAAAAGATTTAGGAATAATAATGATAAATTATCGGGCATGTCTACTAAATTTTGATATAATTTAGATAAAAAAACCAAAAGTTTAATAAATAATTTAAATAGTAGTGTTAAGAATAAAAATTTATTACTAAAAAAACAATTAATTTTAAATTACCTAAAATTTGATACGTTTAAAAACAATATTGGCATACTTTCATTTAATTTTAATAATTTAAAAAAAAAATTAAAAATAAACAAATCTTTAATAAAATATTCTATAAACAATATACACAAATTATACAGATTTATAAATAATATTAAATTTGAAAAAAATAATAATATTTGAATATCTTCAGAATTTTATAAAAAAAAATTATTAATATTAAAAAATAATTCTAAAAAAAATTTAGGACATTTTTTACAATATCCGCACAACCAAAATATATTAAAATCTATAAGATCAGCTAATTTAACATTTACAGATATTTCAAATTTTTGGATATACAATACGTTGTTAAGGGATAGTAAAATTAATAAAAAACTAATTATTAACAATTTTTCAAACTATACGTTTGAAAAAAATAAATCTAATTTATTCAATTTTGCGTCATTAGTTAGCAATTTAAACACATCAGGTTTAAATATTAGCCGCGGGTTTATTAAAAATTCAGACATTTCAATTTTAGATAAAAATATAAAATTGTTAACTTCCTTTGTAGTTTTTTTTAAAAAAAATATAAAAATACGATATAGTATTAATGATGATTCTATAGTTATTTCAAAAAAAAATAATAATAATTTAAATAAAGATATTACATATAATACTATTTATGGTATAGATAAACGTCTTATATTTATATTAAAAGAACTTTCATTAATAAACTTACCTATTAGAAAAATTAAAGATAGTACATTAAAAAAAGAACTTATAAGATATAATAAGGTAAAATTTAAATATTGATATCTTGTAAATACTGTTTGAATGTCTGGTTCAAGATCTAGGTATTTAAATAAATTTTCACATAAAAATTATAGTATAAGATATTTTTTAAATTTTAAAAATAATAATAAAATATTAAAAAATTATTTAAATTTAAAAAACGATAAATTTAATAACTATAAATATTATTCAGATAATTCAGTATTAGGCCCCGACTCCAATAAACATTTTATTATACACCCACATTATGCAGAAAAATTTAAAAACGGGTTAGATAAACATTTCGAAGTTCAAACAGAATCTAAATTAAGTTACATTGAAAAAAACATAAATTATATTAAATTATTATATTTTTATTCTTTTGAAAAAAAATTAAAAAGTAAATACAAAAAATTAAATATAAAATATTTAGATAATAAAACAATTAAAAATATTGTTAAGTATAGAAAAAGGTTAGAGTTAGTTAGAAAATTAAAATATGAGGTTAATTGACCATTGGACGAGGTTTTGAAAGAATATGGGTATAAAACTAATTATTCTAAGTGAAATTTATTGTGGAATAGGTATAATTATTGAAGGTATAATGTTAAAGAATTAAAAATAAGAATAAGTAGATTTGATAAATTATTTAAATTTTGACTTATGGGTAAATATTGGGGGAAAAGTATAAATAAAATATTTTTATATTGGTTGTTAGAAAAAAAAAAAGAAAAATCAAAATATGAGTTGAATAATTTTTATGAAAATAATTTATTATTAACACCTTTATCTACTATTTTAAAAAAAAAAATAATAACACCAATTTTTTTCGGTATTATTTGAAGAATATCGGAAGATTGTAGATTTTTTAGTAATGTATACTTCGTAAATAAGTTTAAAAAAAATAATGATAATTTACAAATTTTAAATAAAAATGTAGAATATGCTGAAACAAATTTTAAATTTGAAACTTATAGAATTAAAAAATATTATAGAATTTTTTATAATGTAGTGTTACCTAAAAATTTAGAAGATGCAAATACAATGTATAATTATTTTAATTTTTGTTTACAAAAAAATATACACGATTTTAATATTTATTTTAATTGAAATATTTATAATTTAAAATATGAGATAAAAAATATTGAATATATAATAAACGATAAAAACTTTAATAATTACTTTTTAAAAAATATTTTATATATTAAGGACAAAATAATTTTATTAAAATCTGATTATTTAATAATTGACGAGTTTAGTGTATTTTTGTTTAAAACTGTAATATTAAATAACTTATTAAGTTTTATAATTATTTCATCAAAATTAAATTTAAAATTATTATATGTTATTGAATATTTTAAACAAAACATAAACAATATATTTGAAAAACTAAACTATAATTGTATACAATTACTAAACCTAGTTTTATATACACATTTAGATGGTTTGTTAATTTTTAATAACTTTTTTGAATCATATTATAAAATATATATCAATACATTTTATAAGTATACAATAAATATTATTTATAACATTATTTTTAATTTTTATTATAAAATATTTAATTTTTTTTTTAACTTAACAACGAATATTATAAAAATATTACCAAAAGTTGAAAATACAAGTAAACAAGACTTTGAAGATAATTTTTTAAAAAAATATAATAATTTATTAAAAAAAAATAAAAAAATTATCAATTTATTTATTTTAAAATTAAATACTATAAATAATAACATAAAAATTAAAACATTTTCAAATAATAATTTAAAATTTTTTAAATTTTTCTATCTATTATTCTTTAAAAATATTATATTTAAATTAAATATTTTTTATTTTTTAAATTTTAAAAAAATTACTTCTATAACTAAATATAAGTATATTAGTAAAAAAAGTAAAGTAATAAATTTTGATTTTAAAAATTATTTTTGAAAATACACTAAAGTACCAAAAAAGTCATATGATTATGAATCGGAAAATAACTTTTTAAACCACAATTTACGAAAAAAAAATAATTGATTACATAAATACATTGGTAAGTTTTTTTTTATTGAAAAAAAATATTTTTTTAACATTTACGTAAAATACGGATATATTTTTAATTTAATTTATAAAAAAAATAAAACTAATTTTTCAATTAATACTATAAAATTAAAAAATAAAATAAATTTAGATAACAATTCATTAAGATTATCTAATTTATATAAATTATTAAATTTTAATAAAATAACAAAAATAAAATTATTTATATATTTTTATATTCAAAATATAAAAAATTCAATATTTAATAATAGTAGTAAAAATATAAAAATAAATAATTTTATTTATAATTTAATAACTTACAATAACTTTTTTAAAAATTACGAAATTATTTTAAAAAATAATTTTTTTAATTATTTTGAAGAATTCAAATCAAAAAATAATATAATGTTTTATTTACGTATAGCAACAGTAAATTATTTATATAAAAAAATTAATAAAATAAATAGTAATTATACAGAATTTAATTTTTTAAAATATATTTTAAATTGGGGGTTAAAAAATAATAAAAATAATAATTTTTCTATTGATTTGAATTTTTTAAAATTTTTAATTTGAATATTAAAATTGATAAGTAGTGGTAACTATAAACTTTACGAACATTTGGTTCCTGTTGATTTTATAAATAAAGTAGATTGTGTAAATATTAATAATTTAAATAAATCAAAACAAAACAATTTTAATTTTTTAATTAAAAACAAATTATATGGTATATTTAAAAATAAAAAATTTATAAATTATAAGAATTATTTAAATTTATTTATAAAAAACATATTTTTATATAATAAAAACGATAATGTCAACCTAAATAATAAAAAAATAATAAAAAAATATAAAATTAATTTAATAAAAAATAAATATATAATAGATAAAATTATAAATAATTCAAATTTAGAAAATATAATTATTATAAATAAAATTTTATTTTCTTTAATATTTAGAAGTGTAAATTATAATATTTTTAAAAATAAAAAATTTTATGTATTAAATTTATTAAAAACTTTAATAATTAATAATAATTTATATTTTATAAATAAAGATATTATAAAATTAATACTATTTATAAAATCCGAATTAATATTAAAATTTATATATAATATTTATATTAGTAAAAAAATAAAAAATAAGATTTATAAAATTTCATTATTTTTATTTAAAAATAAAAAAGATGTCAATTATTCTTTTTTTTTTAATTTACATAACATTAATTCAAATTTAATAAAAATAATTAAAAATTTAACAATAGTTAATAGACAAATAGTAAAAAAATATAAATTAATTTGTGAATTTGAAAATTTTAATAATATAAAAAAAAAAGTATTTAATTTAAAAAATAATAATAAAATAATAAATAATATATTAAATAAATATTTAATTATACTAAAATTGATAAAATGTAAAAATTTTTATCAAATATCTCAATTTTTAAAATCTATAAAACCTACTAATATTATTAATAACAATTATTTTAAAATTAATAAAATATTAAATTTTTTTAAAACCTTTAACGATTTACCGTATTATAGCAACAATTTATATAAAAATAATTTGTTAAAATTTTTAATAATAAAAGTAATGTATATGGATAATTTTAATTTTAATATTAAAAAATATTTTAAAATAAACAATAAGTATATCGATTTAAAAATTAATTTATTCAATAATTTAAAAAAAAGCAACAAATTAAATAAATTAGAAAGTTATGTTGTAGTTTTTAAAAATAATTTAAAAAAAAATATAATAAAAAAAAATATATTAATTAATTTATTTTTTTATAATAACGTTAACTTCCAAAATTTTAATAATATTTATAAAATTAATATATTATTTTTAAAAAAAAAAATAAAGCAATGGCCGTATTATTCGAAAAAATATATATGAAGAAATAAAATTAATTTTAAAAAAAGAAAAAATAGATGATTATTTGAATTTTTATCTAAAAGATTCAGTAGTTTAGATAAAAAATTTCAATTGTTCTTAAAGTTTTCAAATTATATAAATTTCAACAAAACCACATTAAAATATGATTTTATTCGTTTACATATTTTAAAAACTCAAATTCAAAATATTAATTTAAAAAAAATATATAATAAAAAAATTTTAAAAATTAATAATTTAAAAAATATAAAAATAACAGATATTATATGTTTTTTAAATTTCAATATTAAATACGAATTAAATAATTTAAATTTAATAAAATCATCTATAAAACTATCTATTTATAATTCAAATGAAGATTTAAATTTATTAATTTCTGATTATAAAATAATTTGCTTAAAATTAAAAAAATATAAAAATTTTATAGAATATTTACAAAATAAATTAAACAGATTAATTATTAAAAATTCAACTATACGTTTAATTAGAGTTAAAAAATACTTAAGAATAAAAATTATCAACAGTGATATAGTAAAATTATTAAGATATTTTATGGATTTACAAATTAACTTATTAAAAAATAATATAATTTTAAATTTAAATAAAAATAAATCAAATAAAAAAATAATAGAATATTTAAATACTATAAAATACTTATTAATAATAAAAAATTTAACATTTGAAAATATTGAATATTATAATTATTCAATTAAAAAAAATAACTTTATTATAAACAATGCTAATTTAAAATATTTAATTGATTCAACGTTTTATACTAAAACAGCAAGTGAAATTAAAAATTTAATAAAATATATAAAAAAAAAAACAAATATAATTTTTGAAAAAAAGATTAAATTTTTAGTATTTAATATTATATCAAATATTTTATTTATAAAAAGATTAAAAAATTTTAAAATTGATAAGTCAATGTTAGATTATATAAATATACTTAAATTGTTAATTTTAAATTTTAATAAAAATTATTTTTATTTACAAACTAAAAATTTAAAAACACTTATAAATGATAAAAAAATAACTTTTTTAAATAATAAAAAAATAACACTATATTTTAAAAAATTTATAATTTTTAAAGAAAATTTTGAAAAATTACATAATTTATATAACTTAAAATTAAATATATTTTATGAAAATAATAATAAAAAATATAAAATAGATAATTTTCATAGATTAATTTTTTTTAAAATAATATTTAAAAATATAAAAAATCTTGAATTTTATAAAAATATTATATATAATCAAAAATTAAAAAATAATAATCACTTTTGAAACATTGAAAATAAAAGATTTTTTATAAAAAATCAAAAAAAATTATCTTATTTAAAACGAAAAAATTCTCTATATAATTTAAAAAATATTTTTAAAATAGTTAATAAAATTAGAAATTCTAGAATTTTTTTAAATAATTTTATAGAATTCTTAAAAAAAAATAAAAATTATATAGATTTTGAAATATATAATTATTTATTTAATGTTATAACAGATGACTATTCGGATATTAAAAAATCGAGTATTTTAAATATAAAAAAATTTATAAATTTTTCTGATAAATTTAAATACCATATCTTATCTTCCGATAATAACTATTATTTATATAACAAACATTTTAAAAATGATAGAAGAGGATTTTCAAAATTATTTTTAAATAGTAATATGGATAATATTTTACATAATAATTATTTAAATAAAAAATTTTTTCAAAACATAAAAGAATTTAATACTAAACCGTTTAATTTTAATAAAAATTATTTTATTAAAAATGGAGAATTTTTTATAGATCAGGTTGATTTAGTAAATAATTTATACAAGTTTCATTCCTACAAGACTTTATCTAACTATGCTATGGTAAATAGGTATAATTTACCTGAAATAGTAGACCAAATTAAAAATTATAACAATTTTAATCAAAATTTAAAAAATTCTAATATACTACAATATCTTCAAAATTTTAATAATATAGAGAAATTCAGTATTAATTTTTTAAGAAATTCCATAAATTCTGCATATCAATCTGTTGACCTGTTAGAAATAAAACATATGTGAAATAACATAGATGGAAATATTTCACCAGATATTGTTGATTTAAATCATTTACAAAATAAATATACTGAAATGATGAATAATAATTTAGATTATAAAAATTATTTTAATAATAATTCCAATTGAGAAAAAATTTGAAAATATTTTATAAATACGGATACACAATTTATTGACGATTATGTACCAAATTATAGTAGATTTGTTAATTGAACTAAAAGTAAAATACTAAGTAGTATGGAACTTCTGGATCCTGTAGCACAAAATTTTTTAGTTAACGATAAGTTATCAAGAATTTACCCAGAAATACCAGATTCAAATTCAACATTTGTAAGTAAACCTATAACGATTTATGATAATATTAAAAATTTAAAAAAACAAAATTATAGTTATAATAAAAATTTTAATAATAATTTAAACAATTTGTATGATTTAGAAGGTATTAATATATTTGAAGATAGGGTTTACAGTGGTGATAGTACTTTTACAAATAATGATTATTTTAGAATTTTAGATAATTCAAATAATTGATGAGAGTATTCTGATATTGAATTTTCAGATAAAGATGATTATGAGGACTCTATAGATGAAGAGATAATGGACGATGAGTTATTATTTACTGATTACGATTATGATACAATTTTACAAAATTATTATTTTTCTGACAATAATACTAATAATAGCCTAGACTTAAATATAAATATTTCAGAAAAATATAGTTTAGGTGTTAAACCTAAAAACTCAACATTAAAAATAGAACCCTTTAATCCAAAACCCGGTAAAAAAAATTGACACGAATACTCAAAATTTTACGATATTAGTGAAAATCCAGAAAAAGATTTTGGAGATGCGTTAGATGTACAGTTAAGTTCTTATTTAGATATTAAAAAAAATATGTATAATAAAGATATTAATATTTCTAACAGTAATTTAACTATTGGTAAAAAATATATAGAAACAGATTTGGGTGTAGATTTAGTTCCAGAAGTTGAAATAACATCTTTTTGGGACAGTACTGATACGTGAAATACTGAATTAACAAATGAAGCACTAAGCTTAACTCACAGTTTTAAATTTCACAAACCTGATATTGAATTTTTTAATATGGATAATTTTAATAAAAAAGATAAAAAACCGATTTATTATAAAAATTTAAATTTTTTAGAAGATTTTAATTTAAATTATTTAAATGATAAAAATAAAAATTTTACAGATTTTGAAGAAAATTTACCAATAATAGATATTGAAGAAGATTTGGAATTTAATAAAGACATTATTTTTAATAATATATTAAATGATAGTGAAAATACTGGTATAAAAATAACAAATATTTTTAATGATAAAAATAATAAAAAATTAAATAGTATGGAAGTTAAATATAAATTGTTTAAAATTAATAATAATAATACATACTGTAGTATGCGTGATAAAAAATATAATAATATTAAAAATTTTATTAAAAAAATAAAATATAGTTTATTTTTAAATTACATAAGTTTAATTAAAAATAAAAATTTATATAATTTTTTAAATTTAAATAAAGAAAAAAATATAAATACTATACATGTTAAAAGTAATTTACAATTTGAAAATAATTATTTAATAAATAAGTATAGTGACTTAAAGTTTGATTTTAATTTATTTAAATATAAAAATAATTTTAAAAATAATTATATAGATTTTTCAAAAATAAAAAAAAACTATAATAATTTTTTAAAAAAAATTAAAAATAATACAAATAACTCAAAAACAAATTACTTAGAATTTAAAGATAGGGATTTAGAATTTAGCGAATTTTCTGAAATGGAATGACCAGTTGAAGAATTTTATTACTATACAACAAAAGCTCAAAATTTAAATTATTGGTATTCTGGGTCAACTAAGTCTGATTATGATTTAATAATTCCAAATATAATTGAAAAAAACGTATTAAATTTTAAAAATGAAGATACTTTGGATACATTGGATATTTCAGAAAATATTAGTATAAATGAAGAAAACAATTTGTATGGTTACAACTCAAATTTAAACGATAGCTTAAGTTTAAAAAATGTAAACAAAACAATATTTCCTGATATTTTTTTAAAATATTCACAAAATTCTGGAAATTTTACCCTAAAAAGTCAATTTTACCAATCTGACGATATTTTAAACCAAAAATACAGCAATTCGTTAAATTCGTTAGAAAGTTTAGATTCAAACTATAACCAAAATAACTATATTTCAGATTTAAATATGTTTTCATTTAATACTGATGTAAATCCTGTAGATTTATATAACTATGGTGGATATATAAATGATTCTGTAGATAATTATGGGTTTACATCCTTTAATGACGAATTGTTAGATAACATTTCTTATGCAGATAATGAAAATTTAAATAATAATTTAAGTTATAATAATTTTGAATATAATCACGATTCTATAGTAAAAAATTATGATATTGCATATTCTTTTAAGTCTAATAACCAGTATAGGAAAATATTAGATCAAGAAAATAAAATATATAATAGAAATATATCTAATAATTTAAAAATTATAAGGTTATTATTTGGTAAATATTTTAATTATGAATCAAAAAATGGTTTTACTATATCAGATGAAATTTTAAATAGTATTGCTGAAAATAAAGTGGTTTGGTTAACTAGTATTTTTAAAAAACCTGAATGAAATTTTAGAAAGTCAATAAGTAATTATCAAAAACTAAGATTAATTGATTCAAGTTATTTTAAAAACTCTAAAAATTTTATATTACCAAGTTATTCTAAATTTTTAAATTTAAATTCAAATATAAGTTCATTAGATTTAAATAATATATTATCAAATTCAGATTCAGATTTAAATAGCAACTATTCGGATTATAATTATATAAAAAATGTAACTGTTTTGGGATTACCTATAAATGTAAAATCTGACATTTCAATATCAAATACTGACATGGATGCATTTTTAAGACCAACTTCCGGTAGTCAAATATCAAAAAATAATAATGAAAGGTTACCTTTTAAAAAAAGTATTTTATCCAATTTACATACCGGTTTTTCAATAGGTCAAGTTAAGTCTTTAATTTTTGAACATATAAATAGTATGTCTGGAGATACGGTTCAAAATAATAACTCAATGTTATCCAATAGTGTCAATAATAACTATAATGGTTTTAAAAACTCAAATATAATAAATTCTATTAATTCTGATAATTTATTAGATAGTGGCCGTACAAAAATTAAAGATTACGATAATTTTTCAAATAATACGGGTATTACGGATAATATGGATACAAGCTTAAGTGAGTATATAGATATAGATAACTATAAAAGATCGTTTAGTTTTTTTTGAGAAAAAAAAAATACAAAGTATAGCTTAAATAATCGTGAAACTGAGAGGTTGTTGAATTGAAGAAATACTATAAAAACAAATTGGCCAATTATTTTTAAAGCTTATGGTAATATAACAAGAACATCTAATTTATTGATAAAACCAAAAGTTTGATGATTATCGGAATCCGACCTAAATTCATGATTTGAAATTTCTCAAAAAATAATTAATAAAAAAAAATATAAAGAAAATATTTCTAAATACAGTTCTAAATTTTTGAATTCAATATGAAAAAAATTAAATCCATACGATTCTGTAAAATCTAATATACAAGGCATGCATAATTTAGATACAATAAATAATGATCTTATTTCTAAATATTCGCAAAAAAAATTAATAAAATCATATAATTTTAAAGTTTGAAAAAGATTAATAAATAATAAACCTTTGAGAAGAATTCTTTCTAAATTTGAAAATAATAAAATATTAGAAAATAGGTTATATACTTTAAATAGTCACTTAGACTTAAAATTTAAAAAATATGATATTGACGTATTGTTAAATTCACCAATATTAGAAAAATATTACCTAAATTTTAAAAAATTTAGATATTTTAAAAATATTAAAAATAAAAATTTAATTTTTGATAGTAATTTAAAAAAAAAAAATTGAATAAATTATTTAAAATATAAAACTAAATATAAAAATTTTTTTTTAAAAATAAATAATTTTAATTTAGGGTTTGGAAGTGAATTGCCAATACTTTCAGAAATATCAAGCAACTCGTCAAATATTATTAATTTATCTGGGAAATTATTATTTGCAGACAATATAGATCATATATATAGTCCAAGATTTTCTAAGTGATACGATTACACACTTTCTGGTAAAATACAGCCAATTTATTGGGAAAATAATAGATATTCAAATATTTTTAAATTTAAAAATTTAAAAATAAAAGAATTAAATTATACAAATTCATCAAATAAAATAAATGACTATTTATCTGAAAATTTTGATTATGATTTTATACAAAATAAAATTAATAGTATTAAAGAGTTCAGATTTTTTAGAGAATCTTCGCCAATATTTTATAATTTTAAATTTATTAATATCGATAAATACATAAGTTTTTGCAAATTAAAAAAAATTAACATAGTTACTAATTTTTCATATTCACCTAATGGGTATTTATTTATAACTTCAATAGATCAGGACTTGTTAGAATTTACAAATAAATTTAAAAATTTAAATAAATTTTTAAATTGCATAGTCAAAATTGAAACCACGTTGTTTTTTTTACAAAGTTTTAATTTATTATTTGAGTTTTTGTTATTAATATTAGAAAATAAAAAATTAATTAATTTTTATTTTGATTTTTTTTTAGTAGAACTTTATTCATACTTTTACTATTTTAATAATTTAAAAATAAATGAAAACGAAAATTACGAATATATTTATAGGTTAACAAATTCTATAATATACGTATTTATAAATAATATAGTAAAAAATAATTTTATTTATAAAAATAATTCAGAAAATATATTAAAATATTTATTAGAAATTTCATTTAATGTAAATAATGTAAATAATTCGTCAATTATTATTGAAAATCCGATTATTTTTATAGAATTGTTTTTAAATTATTCTATTGAAATATTTATTAAAAATTATTATATTAAAAATTTTAAAATAGTTGATATGTTTGTATATTTTAAAAAATTAAAATACATATTTAATTTAGATAATTTTTGATTTTTAATTAAAAATGTAACTATACAAATACCAAAAAACGTATATAACATATTTTCAAATAATAATAATATTTTATATATGTTAAATGTTGATATTAAAAATAATGTAAACATTTTTATTAATAATAAAAAAAAAATAAATAAAATTCAAAAAAATTTAATCCCTTTAAATAATAAAGTCGATAAAGTATACAATTACGACGTTAAGAATATAGGTAATTTTGATATTTTATTTAATTATCTTGATAATTTTAATAATAAAGATATTTTTTTTGATTTAAATCCAAAATTAGAAAAATTAGAAAGTATAGAATACGGGTTATCTATAAATAAAAATTCAATAAAAAAAAAAGATTTTATAAATCTATTAAACTCATCTGATATGTTAACAACAAATTTTAATTCTGATATTGTAAATAAAAAATTTAGTAAATTTGTTTTAAAAGTTAAGAAAAAAAAAATAAATAAAAACAAACTAATAAACATTAGTTTATTTAATTCGATTAATGTAGATTGAAATTCAAACCCTAAATTTTGAAATTTTGAATATACAGATTCAAATACATTGTTGGAGTCTCGAATTTATTTTAATAAATTTAAACACGTTAACATTAGTAAAAATCATTTTTCTAAATATAACATAATATTAAATTCTTTAAAAATTAACAACAATTTATTTGAAACAGAAAAATACGTATTAAATAATAGTTTATATTTTATAGAACAAAACAATTTATGATTAACTAAATTCTATTATACAAAACAAATACCAATTCAAATTAAATCCCAAAATTTTAACCATATAAATAAATTATCAATATTTAATAAAAATTTTAACAAAATTAAATTATTAAATTATCATAATTATAGTTCAGAAATTTGATTTGAAAATTATGTAGAAAATTTAGATAAAAATTACTTGTATAAAAATAATTCAATTATTTTAAAATTAGGTCAACTTAATTCAATATTTGATTATTTATTTTATTGAAAAATTATAAATTCAAAAAAAATAATACAAAACACAAATTATCATAATTATTTATTAAAATTTTGAAATTTAGATAAAAAATACTTAATAAATAAATTATCATTATCAGAACCTAAATTAATTTATTCAGAAAATAAAGTATTTGAATTAATGGTAAATAATTTGTATATATTTTCAAATATTTTAGATTCCGATGTAAATTTTAACAAAATTAAAATTCAAAAAAATACTAAATACGATATAAAAAAAAATACTGAGATTTCGTACTATCTTTCAAATTTAAATTTAAGATATTTGAGTATTTATTATTGGGATAGGTTAAATAAAATAAAAAGCTTTGGTAAGTCACAAGCACAAGTTAACAATACTTGGGTTAAAAGATCTAGAAAAATATCGACAATAATTTCAAGTTTAAAAGATTCTTATATATTTGGTGATGGTATTTCTACTGGATCAAAAATAGATTTAATAGATTTAAATAATAAATTGGCGCCAAAATTTGAAACGTTCCTCGATTCTTATCAAACATCGTTAAAATTTAACAATATAACGATATATGATGGTAAATTTTTAAATAATTATCAGGTAGAAAAAAAAAAAATAATATCTACCAGCTTTGATATTTTTGTTGAAAAGTATAAAATTTACAATAAATCAAATATTAATTTTTCTAATATTGATAACATGTTTAATTATATAAAAAAATTATATTATTTAAATCCAGAAAATGTACTATACAATGCTTGAGATTTTACAATTTTAATATTTAAATACGTAAATATAGGTTATAGTAGTAAAAATATTAATATACAAAAATTATTAAAAAATTCTGGGCATATTAAAAACAATCTAGATATTTTTATAAACAAAAGTTTAGTTTTTAAAACTAAAAAAGTAATACCATTGATTTTTAATCAAATTAAAAAACATAACATATCCTATAACAATAAATCAATTTTAAAAAATTCAAATATTGATTTTAATTATAAGGACTGATCGTCAAATTTTGGTTTATTAGAAAATAAATTTTCTAATTTAGTTAAAAGTAATTGTATAAATACAAATAATATTAAAAACATTAATAAGCTAAAATATAGCAATGTAGACATAATTAATTTAGAAAGTACTCTACAAAGATTAGAACAGATGGCATTAACACATTTAGGAAATAATTATATGCGCGAAATAATTTACTCACACTACGGTTCTTGAATACCTAAATACGGTATTTTTTTTATAAAAAGTAGTAGTTTATTAAATCCAAATGGCTTAAATTCGTGAGAAAATAAAAATTATGAAATATTAGATAAATACGTAAAATCAAACGATTGGATTAAATATTTTGAATATAAAAACTCAATAAAAAATCAAGGTGAAATAGATTTTATAAAAAATTATATTTTTTTAAAAAATAAATATATACATTCAGATATTTATAAAAACTTTTCTAATTATTCCTATTGGTTAGATAAAAAACTAGTTTATAGGCCATTTGATTCATATATTGAAATATTTAATAAAGATAATAGTCAAACTATAGAAAATGTAATTTTTTCAAAATTATGGGGTTGAATTATCAGGGATGATTGGGCATTGAGGTATAATTATTTTAAGTATTGAAATTATTTACAAAAAGAAAAAGAATTATTAGACATTAAAAAATTTGGTAAAATATCTCAAAAAACTCATGAAAATAATTTTAATAATCCTGAGATATTTTTTATAGAAATAATAAATGAATGTGTTTATAACTATCTTTTTATAGAAAATTTAGAAATATTATCAAAATTAGATATAAAAGAAAACGAAAAAATAACAAAATTAGTACGAAAATCAGCAATTAACTGTTTTAAACATAACAGCAATCTTTTATATTCTAATCAAGAAGTATTACAAAAACTAGAATTGTTGTATAATAATGATAAAATTTCAGAAAAAAATATTTTTAATCAATCTGATATTTTAGAAAATAATTATAAACATGATACTATTGTAAACGAGTTTAGAATTAAAAACTGAAAATCAAAATTTAAAAAATAAAATAAAATGCTTAAATAGCTCAATTGGTAGAGCAGAAGACTGAAAATCTTTTGGTTAGTGGTTCAAGTCCACTTTTAGGCGTAGTAAGTACTAAATTTTACTTACTAATAAAATATTTTTATATAATATATCAAAATATTTATAATTTATTATAGCCGTGGTATATTTTTAAAATTTAATTTAAATGTTTTCTGGTATTTTATTATTTCCATTATTTTACTTTATATATTTATTAGTATTTAGCGAGTTAAAACCAAAAAGTTTATTATTTTCGGGAGTCTTTGGTTATTTTATTACATTTTTAAGTATAGGTTATTTACTATATACAACATGTTTTATAGGTTTTTCTGGAAAATATATTTACTCTTACCAATTTTTTAATTGATCAACAATATCTAATGTTGATATAGGATTAAATATATGACTTGATTATGTTTCAGTTATTATGTCTTTTACAGTTATTTTAATAGCTTTTATGGTTAATGTTTTTTCTATATACTATATGGCTAATGATCCATTTATAGTTAGATTTTTTTCATACTTAAGTTTGTTTACGTTTTGTATGTTATTATTAGTTGTTTCAAACGATTTAATTCAGTTTTTTATTGGTTGAGAATTGGTAGGTATGTGTTCATACCTACTAATCAATTTTTGATATACCAGAAAACAGGCAAATATAGCGGCAGCAAAAGCTGTTTTAGTTAATAGGGTAGGTGATTTTTTTTTTTTATATGGCATATCTCTTATTTTTTTAAAATTAGAAACATTGAATATTTATGATCTATCATGAATTTTTATTACCAATTCTTATGATTTTATTAATTTTAATAAAATGTGTTTATTTATATTCATAGCAGTTATGTCAAAATCAGCACAAATAGGATTGCATATGTGATTACCCGATGCTATGGAAGGCCCAACACCAGTTTCTGCACTTATACATGCAGCAACTATGGTAACTGCTGGAATTTATTTACTTTTAAGGTTGTCAACATTATTTTTAATATCAGATGATATACTTAAATTAGTTACAATTATTGGTAGTACAACAGCTTTATTTGGAGCTACTACTGGTTCAGCACAAACTGATATTAAAAAAATAATAGCTTTTTCAACTTGTAGTCAATTGGGTTATATGGTTACAGCATGTGGTCTTGGACAATTTAATTTAGCTTTTTTTCATTTAGTAACACATGCATTTTTTAAATCTTTGTTATTTCTTTCTGCTGGTGTAATAATACATACATTGGGTGGTGAACAAGATATTAGAAAAATGGGTAATTTAAAAAATATATTACCAATAACATACGCAGCAATAATGGTAGCATCGTTAACATTGTCAGGAATACCATACCTTTCTGGGTATTACTCAAAAGAATTAATAATAAGTGCCGCAATTACTAGCAATACTTATGTAGGTTTTTTATCTGGATTGGTATTAATAATTTCAGCTATTTTTACTTCGGGTTACAGTGCAAAATTAATATATTATGTTTTTATTTTTAAAAGTAAGGATGATTTATTTTTTATTAAAAAACTTCATCAAGAAAATTCAGAATATTTTAAATATTTTCAAATAATACCTTTATATATTTTAACTATAATGAGTATATTTGTTGGATATTTATTTAAAGACATGATTGCAGGTGTTGGTTCTAATATAACTTTAAACATTTTTGATGAATATAATACAATGGGATCAGGAAGTTTATGGTTTGAATATCTTCCATTTTATATAAAAATAATATTAAATATTTCAGGTATAAGTGGGTTTATATTTTATTATATCATACATAACAATTATTTTAATGTTAATTTTTATATTAAAAAATTAAATATAATACAAGAGATAAATAGTTTTTTTTTTAATAGGTGATATTTAGATATGATAGTATCTTATTTTTCTAATTTTTTATCACTTTTTTTTTGAGAAAATGCAAATATAGGAATTATGCAAATTAAAATTATTGATTTTTTAACTGTTACAGTATCGACAAATTTTACAAATTCAATGTCATTTGCAAGCACAAGCCTATTCGTACATTCGGCTTATAATTATGTAAAACTTACAGTTTTATCTATGTGTATAAGTATATTTATAACTATACTAGCTACAGATATTGTAAATATTAATTTTTAAAAAATCTTGAGATTTTTTTTTTAAAAAGTAAATTAAACTTTTTGAACTCAACCTAACTAAGAGTGCCTCAAATGTATGTTTATACATAAATAAAAATAATTTATAAAAAATTATAATTATAAAAAAATTTTTAGAAAATCCAATTGCCAGATTTTCGTTTAATATAAATTAAATTAAAAAAAAATGTTAGAAAATAAAATAAAAAATAAAATTTATTTATCAAAAAAAATAAAAATTTTTAATTCTTCTAAAAAAAATATGTCAAATTTAAATTCTAAATTAATTGTAATTTTTAAAAATATTATATATAAAATTTCTACAACAACTGAAGTTTTAGAGGATAAAATAGAAAACGAATTTATGAAACATAGAAATTACGAATTTAAAAATTATAGATATGTAAAAAAAAATAAATTTTTAAAAAGTAATTTACAAAATATATATAAATTTTATAAAAAAATAAACGATGCAGATGCAAAATTTATTTTTTATGAAACTTTTAAAAAAATGTTTATAAAAAATACACAATTTAGTATTTTGAACACAGTTTTTATTTTAAAAGACTCATTTTATATGTATAGTAAATTAGGTAAAAATTTAAGAAAATACCTAATTTTTAAAACATTATTAGATTCTTTTAAACCTTCCAATGAACTTTATGACGTTAGTAGGCTTTGGTATTATTTATTAAAAGAAACTCTGAAGTTTGCACGAATTAGGGGCGGTAAATTACCAGTTGAGGATAGTATGGCAAGGTATACAATATCTTCACCATACAAAATATTAATACATAACCCAGCACAAGATATAGGATCTAAATCGTGGTTAGGTATAAAATCGTGAAATAACAATAAGTATAGTTTTTATATATCTGATATATTTGATGTATCGTATAAATCATTTAAAAAATTGTTATTAAAATCATATAGAAGAAATTTAAGAGCAGTTAATACATTTTCTTCAAAAAATACAAAAAATAAAAATTCTTATAAAAAATCATTATCTTCTATTACAAATTCTTGAGGTAATGTTGGTATGTATCATTCTGCAAGATTTAAACGAGATATGCTATACGTTAAAACAGAATATGTAAATTCTAGAAATAAATTAAAAGGTTATGTTTATAATATTGAAAATTTTAAAAATTTAAATAAAAATTCAAAAAAAATTATTTTTAATAAGTTAAAATTAAAATCATTAATAAATTGTAAATCAAAATTAGTAAAAATTAATTATTCTAAAAAACAACAAAAAAACATACGATTATTTACCAATAGCAGTAATATGGCTTATTTTAATTGAATAAAAACTGGATTTGCTACTATAAATAAATCAATTTTTTTAAATTTAAAACTCTCTAGGATAGGAATATCGTCGAATAGGTTTGATATTTTTTATAAATCTAAGCACTTTGGACATCCTTTTCATTTGGTTAATCCGAGTATATTACCAGTAACTCTAAGTTTTGTTTTTTTTGCAGTTATACAAGATATTTTAAGTTCATTTTTGTTAGAAATGTGGTATTATAATATTTTTTCAGTTTTAGGGCATACCCTGATACTAGGTTTATTTTTTTCTGTAATAATATCTTGAATATTTGAAGTTTATTCAGAAGAACAATCTGGGGCTCACACCTTAGAGGTTCAAAAAGGGTTTCAATACGCAATACTTTTATTTATTTTATCGGAACTAATGCTTTTTATTTCTTTTTTTTGAGCTTATTTTCATTTTAGTTTAAATTCTAACAGTTTTACGGGGGGAAGTTATACTCCAATGGGTTTAGTACCGTTTTATTGGTATAGAATACCACTACTTAATACATTATTACTATTAGCATCCGGCCTATCTTTGACTTTAGCACATATTTTAGTAATTGAGTCCGATAAATTAGTTAGGTTGGTATTGTGGATAAATGCCATGTCTAATCAAATATCTTTAGAATATTCGGAACCTTTAAAAATAAAAGCTACAAAATCTATTTTTCAATACTTATTATCTGAAAATGTGAAAGAAGTTAAAACATACAATGCATTTTTTTACAGATTTTATTTAAGGTTTTTTTTGCTTTTTACTAAATTTAATGGTTCTAAAATTAAAATATTTAATTTTAATAAAGCTTTGGGATATAGAAATTACAATCATTTGGAAAGAATTAGCAGAGTTTCTTATGATTTTCAAATAAATCTACCAAAATCTTTTTTAATTAATTTTAAAAATATGCCACGAAATACAATATGACAACCAAATTATTGATTATTAGATACAGTAATTAAGGGTTTTATTTTTTTAATATTTCAAGCATATGAGTATACTTCGTGTATGTTTTCTATTAACGATGGTGTTTACGGTGCAGTATTTTTTTCATTAACAGGTTTACACGGAATTCATGTTTTTTTGGGGGTTATGTTTTTATTTTTTTCATTGTTAGTTAATTTAAAAAAAACATACAGAAAATTATGAAAAAGTCATAAAAGCTGAAGAAAGTATGTTCATCTTTATACTGATAGGGGTTTAATAGCTTTAAATTCTTATAAAAACAACGTATGAACTCATAGAATTGCTTTTGATGCTGCTGCATGATATTGACATTTTGTAGATGTTGTTTGATTTTTTGTTTTTGTTTTTGTTTATTGATGGGGGGTTTATTCTGATTAATTTTTAAAAATATGCCACAATTAGACTTAGTTACTTATAATATAACAAGCTCTCTATTATTAGCATCGTTCTGAACCTATTTCACTGTATTATATGTAGCTGTTAGCTATACATCGCAGAAAATATCTGCCGCTTATTATTTTAAATTCTACACAATATTATCTTCAATATTGATTGTATACGCTTTGGAGGTAAACAATAGTAATTTAATTAAAAATAATAATACTATTGGGTTAATTCAAAATAAGATATAATTTTTAAAAATATGCCACAATTAGACTTAGTTACTTATAATATAACAAGCTCTCTATTATTAGCATCGTTCTGAACCTATTTCACTGTATTATATGTAGCTGTTAGCTATACATCGCAGAAAATATCTGCCGCTTATTATTTTAAATTCTACACAATATTATCTTCAATATTGATTGTATACGCTTTGGAGGTAAACAATAGTAATTTAATTAAAAATAATAATACTATTGGGTTAATTCAAAATAAGATATAATGTTATTTAGTATTATTAGTAATATAAAATTATTATTACAATCAAAAAAATCAATTATTTTATCCTTAGGTAATGTACCTGGATTAACTTTGGTTTATAACAGTTTTAATACAATTAATTTAAATAGTAAAGAAAACATTATTCTAAATGCCGACTATTCTTGAATTTCTAATAATTTATCAGACTCTTGTAATAACGAACTTTGGTTAATTTTTACAATTTTTTGGTTTTTTTTATTATGTTTTATAACATTTTTTAATGTCGGATTAACATCTTTACTTTTTCTTTTAGAAGTTGGTATGGTTACTCCGATAGCAGCTATGGCTATGTTAGGTATTGTACCTATGACATCAGTATTGTATCTATTAAATGCTATAACAATGGAAGCAGTTACGGGTGTAATAATAGCTCTTTGTTTTACTAGGGATTGAAGTACTAAAGATTTTAGAATTTGTGAGTTTTTAGAAAGTAAAATTTTTATGATAAAAATTCCAAAATTAGTTAAAAACTCTTGGTCATTGTTATATTTATACTTATTAAAACTATTAACATTTATCATATTTGAAAAAATAGTTTTAATTTTAAAATATAATAAAAAAATGTTAATAATTTTATTTTTTTTTATTTTTATATCTTTTGAAAAATACTTATTTTTAAATATTTCAACGTATTTTAATATATCAGAAAGCGTTGTAAATTATGCACATATTTTAAATAATCAATTATTTTTTTTAGAATTAACAAACTCTAGTATTTCAAAAACACCGATTCATAATAGTCTTGTGGAATTTTCTACTTTAAATTTTATAAATTATAAGTATTTAAGTAATTTATCAAATTATGAAATTCCGGATTATTTATATTTTTCGAATAATAAAATTTATAAAAATATTAAAAATTTTTTATTAAACAATACTGTATATAGGAATTCATTTGTAAATTTTTTATATACTGAAAACTTAAGTAATCCAAATAACTTATTACATAATTTTTTAATTTTTTCTGAAAATAATATAAAACACGATTCGCAATTTCAAAATAAAAAAATAAAAAAAAATATAAATTCCGATACAAAAGTATTTGGAATAAATAAACGTTTTAACGATACTGGACTTTTTTCTAATATGGAATATGATGTTAATTTAAATGGGATTAAAAGTAGGGATTATAGTTTTTGACAATCTAGCTTAACTGATAACCTTTACAATAAAAGTATACCATTATTTGATCCAATACCATTTAAATTTTCAAACTATAATTTTATAACAAATTCTTTATTAAAAAATAGTAAACATAATTTTTTTGATTTTTTAAACAATAGGTTAGAAACTGAGTTAAATACATTTTATTTAAATAACAGAATTAAAAATAAATATTTAAATGACTTTATTTTTAATAAGTATGTGACTAAAGGTGGTAGTAAATCTTTAAAATTCTATGAGTATGTTAATAATTTTTTAAATATATCAAAATTATCTATAAATTTTAGTTTGTATAAATCAAAAATATATAAGATTTTAAATAATTTTGATATTAATTATTCAAACAATAGTATTCATAGTTTTAACTATGAATTTTTAAAACTTAATAATTTAATAATTAAAAGTTATATTAAAAATTACTCAATCTTTTTAAAAAACAATATCTATATTACAAATAGTTGGGGTAATTTATCACGTAGTAACAATAGTGTACGTGTGGTTAATTTTAATTTTAGATCTTGATTTAATAGTTATAGGGCATTAAATATAGAAGGCAATTTATTTTTTAATAATAAAACGTTGAATCAAAATTTAATAAATATTTTACCAATAAATATTTTTATTTTAAAACCTGCAAATTTTTTAGAATGATCCGATAAGGACATTAATTCGATTACGCAGAACTCTTCAAATACATTACCTTGGTATGAGGAGAGTTCTGATAATTTAAAAATATTGGATAAGTCAGAAAAATATATATTCAACAACTCATTGTCTGTTTATGATATTGTACTATTAGAAAATTCTAAAAATAACAATTTTAATATTAAAAATAAATTTAAAATTTATAATATTGAATCAAGTATGGATAATAAATTTATTAAAAAATTTAAAAAAAATAAAAAATTTTTAAAACATGATTATAAAAGAGTTGAATTTAAAAGAAAAGGTAAAAAAAAATCGCCAATTTGAAAATTAAAAGTAAAATGGCGTTATAATTTAAATTATGAAAATTTATATAAATATTTATATAAAGGAACTTTAACAACATTTTATGAAAATAAAATTTTTTTAAAACGAATTCATAATTTAGAACAATCAGTTTCTCAAAACAGTTCTAGAAATAATAATAAATATATTTCTAAGAATTTTAACAATTCTTTACAAACTGTTTATTCTCCACAAAGTAAAAAATTTGGTTTAATATTTTCCGATTTTGTAAATAATTTTGGAAATTTTTCAAATAAGATGTTTAAAAAAGATTATAATCTGGTTAATAGTTTTTCAAATAATAAAATATTTTCATATAAATCTATAAAGTCTATTAATAAGTTAACTTTTTTAAATTATATACATATATTCAATAAAAACATAAGTTTAATAAAAAATTTAAGCAATAAAAGACATAAAAATTCAAAATTTATAAAATCTAAAAATTTAGAAATTTTAAAAAATATAAACAATTCTTTTAAACAAAATAATTCTAAATTTCAATACAATGCAGAAAAATTTAAAAATATACATTTAAGCGAAAATATAGAACTAAACAATAGCTTAAAATATTTTTGAATACCTTCTGATAATGACTTTGAAAAATTTAATTTAAATTATTATGACTATAATAAAAAAAAAATTGTTAATGATAGATTTTTAAAAACTTTTTATAATGTTATAAAACTTAGAGAGAGCTATATTAGCAGATTTAGGAATCGTGTAGATAATTATGGTATTTTTAATAAAAAAATAATAAAATATATTAAAAATTCTAATGGCATATTTAAAATTAGGAATATTTTTTCAAAATCAAACATTAGCTTTAACTCAGAAAATTTTTCAAAATTAAAAATATTTTTAAATAAAAAATTAGTACTTAATGAGGACAGGGAATTGTTTTCTAGTAGTATTAGATCTTCAGTAAACAAGCCACACACACTGTACGGTTTACTTTGAGACGAATACCTAAAACAAACTTACGGATTTAATTTAAACTTTATAGAATTTAATAATAAAATTAACAATACTGGAGTTATTAAAAAAAATAAAAATATTTCCACAATATCTAATTACTTTCAAAAAAATATAGAAAACAATTTAAATATTTATGATAAAAATATTGGACTAACTAAAGACTCTGAAATTTCGAGCATAATTACTGGGAACTTATTAATAAAATTTGGATTTATTAAAGAGATTTTTAACTTAGGAAATTTAGATGAAAATTTTGAAAAAAAAACAAAAAGACGATTTAGAAAATGAAGACATTACGGAAAATCTATAAAAAGGGGCGGTAAGAAAATTTTTAAAAAGGATAGGTTTAGGAAACACGTAAAAATTAAAAAATTTTTTAAAAAAAAATTACTAAAATATACTATCGAAAAAAGTAAAATAATTAAAAAATCCGTTAAATATTTAAAAAAATATTCGGAAACTCCAGTTGGTTTTAAATATAATAAAACACCAATAAGCGTTAAATTACCTTATTTTAAACGAAAATTTTGAATAAAAAATGAGTATATTTATACAAATCAAATGATGCCTGAAAATAAAAATTGGATAAATAAAAAAAATAAATCATTTAGTTTTTTAAATAGAGCATATTTTACTAAAATTTTAAAATTTAAAAATTTAGAAGAAAAAAGAAGATTTTTTGGGAGAAAAAAAAGGAATTTTAAGAAGTTTAGAAGATTGTATACACAATCTTTAAATACCTTTTATGATTTTAATTTAAAAAGAAGAAAAGATAGAACATTGGTTAATAGGACTAATTTAAAAAAAAGAAGAAAAAAATTACTATTTATTGATAAGTCGGATAGTTTTTTTTTTAAAAACCAAAGAAAAGATAATACGAAAAGGCAAATAAAAAGAACAAAAAAAAAAGAATTTAGATGACGTAAAAAAGTAAAAAAATTTAAAAAAACTTCTATACGAATTTTTAAAAAAAGGCATGATTTTAAAAAATTGAGAAATTTTAAACTTTTTTTTAAGGTTAATCTTAAAATGGATGATATAATTGGTGGAAGGTTGCCTATACTGCAAGGTAATAATTACATGTTAAAAAATTTCATAATGAATACTTCTTTATACAAAAATAGGCTACATAAAAATTATGGATCAAAAACCATATTTTTTAACCCATCTGTAGTATCTATTAGGGGAGGTTATCTTGAAGCATATAAAAATATTGACAGTAATTTTGATTATTTATATAAAAAATTGTTAAACATTAGAAATACCAAAAATATAGTTAATTTGTGAGGTATTTCAAAAAGTTTAAAATCTTCTGGTATAGATTCAACATTTTTTGAGAATATATTAAAAAAAAATGTTGAAAAATCGGTTAAAATTTCTAGTTTTTACAAATTAATTAATTATGGTAAGTTTGAATTAGGTGGTTTACATAGTAATTATTTTAATTTTTTAGAAAATATGGATAAATATAGTCCAATAGAAGATTTTAATTTACATAAAAATAATAGTTATTTTAACTATAATAATAATTTTATAGAAAATTCGATAATAAAAAATTTAAAAATTAATGAATTTTCTGGATTAATAGATAAGACATATGAAAATTTATATTTATATGAAAATTTACTTATAAGCTATAGAAATAGTAAAATTAATAAAAAAAATAATACTAATATTGTAAAAAAAAATTTTTTAATATTCTTAAAACATTGTGTAAAATTAACGGTAAAATTTTACCCTAAAAATTCTTATTTTAAAAAAAATATAGTTTATATTAACCTAAATAATTTTGAAAAACAAAAATTTTTAATAAATAAATTTAATAGGTTTAAAGTTAAAAAAAAATTTAATATTGATGTTATTTATTTTATAAATAGGTTTTATCTTTTTATTTTTATTGCTATTTTTAGTTTAATATATTCCAAAAATTCCAGAAATTATAATAAAATTTTTAGAATTTTATTTAATAACACTATCATAATATTTATAACGACATTAATCGTATTAGCATACAAAATTAAAATAAATTTACGTTAATTGCAATAGTAACGTGTTGAAGTTGTTTTTTACGCAACAACTTCAACACAAATTGGCATAAATCCGTGATTAACCCCGCATATTTCACTACATTGTCCGTAGTGTACACCCACTTTTGTAGGTAAAACGCTTATAGAATTTATTCTACCTGGACACGCATCAATTTTAATACCTAAAGATGGAACTGCCCAACAATGTATAACATCGGAAGATGTTATCAAAAATCTTGTAAATTTATTATTAACAATTGTTATTGAAATATCTGGTTCTAAAACCCTTAAAGAGTTATTATTTAAATCTGAACCATAATTAATATTACTGTATAAAACAATATCCTCGCTATAAGTTGAGTATTCGTAAACTCAATATCACTGGTTTCCTATAACTTTTATTCAAGTAGCTGGTTTATGTGTTTCATCCAATGCTAAAGCTAAAGTAAAAGAAGGTATAGATATAAATAGTAAAATTAAACAAGGTATTAAAGTTCAAATAAACTCAAGTTTACTATAGTAAACTCAAAATGATTCAGAAAAAAAAATACCCTCAATTCATAAAAATATATTTGAAAATTTTGAAATAGAAAATTCTAAACTATTTTTGCTATTAATAATTTTTTTAAAAATTTCCCCATCTTTCAAATCTTTAATTTTTTTATTATTGTTTAAAAATATAAGGTATTCTGAATCTTTTATTTTGTCTTCTACAATAATACTATAAATATCAAGTATACGGTACTCGGTTTTAACAATTTCTACAAATTTATCTCAATTTTCTATGTATGTACGAATTGATGAAAATATTGTGTATATTATGTGAGCAAATAAAAATAGAACAACAAAAAGTAAACCACCATTAACCATATTATATAATTCAGAAATTCCTCTAAATTCTAACGAAGCTGGATTTACAAAGTCAAAACTACCATCATTACCAATACCCTCTGCAGATAAATCTTCTAATTGCATTTCTATTTTTTTTTGTAGTTTTTTTAAAATAATAAAATCTTCTTGATTTATTTTTTTTTGGCTTTTTAAAATTTCTACATAATTTTCATGTATCCTAATGGGTTTATCTTCTTTTTTTATTGGTTTATTATGAAAATCTCTTAAATAAACTTTTGCTAACCTGGTTAAATTTTTTCTTTCAGCATCGTTTTTTTCATAATACTGACTAAGATATTTTTTACCCATATTTTGACGTCATGAATTTTCAGTAGTTTTTGCCTTAATTCTTACATATAAACGTATAGTATTACCTTTTAAATAATCAATACAGTCGTTTATGTAAGTCATTTTTAATAATATTTTAATCCTTTCATTAAGTTTAATAAAATAAAACCATTTAAATAGTTTTATTTTATTAATATTTTTTTAAAGTTTATAAATCTAAATAAGTATATTTAGATTTAAATACTTCAAATGTATCTATACGTTTACCACCCCTAATTTCTGTTCAGAAATTATGCGAATATTTATTTTTAAAATGCATAGCACCTATGCTTTTTTTATTATTTAAATAAAGACGAGAAACTGCCCCTGTTTCTAAATGAAAAATTACAGAAAGATTACTAACGTAATAATAAATTTTTGCCATTTTTATATAAAATATCTAATTTTTTATCTATCTATTTCACCAAAAACAATATCCTGTGTTCCTATAACTGTTGTAACATCAGCTAAAAAATGATTATTTGTCATAAAATTTAATGAAGATAAGTGGTAAAAACCTGCCGCCCTTATTTTACAACGTTCCGGTGTTTTTTTACCGCTTGAACTTAAAAATACCCCAAATTCACCCTTTGGTGATTCTATTGCAGTATAACCATCGTAACCTGGTACTTTAACTCCTTCAGAGTAGAATTTAAAATGATGTACCATAGATTCCATATCTTTAATTATTTTTCTTCGTAAAGGTGGAGTTATTTTATTATTTGAACTTTTGTGAGGACCTTCTGGAATATTTATTATAGCTTGTTGAATAATTGATATACTTTGAAACATTTCATCAACTCTCAAAACATATCTATCATAAGAATCTCCAAATATACCTACTGGTGTTTGAAAAATAAAACTAGAGTAGCTTTCATACGGGCTGCTTTGCCTTAAATCCGATAATGTACCTGTAGATCTTAACATAACTCCACTATGTCCCAAATTTATAGCATCCTTTTTACTAACAGATCCAACACCCAATAACCTTTGTCTTCATATTCTACCCTTATCCAACAATTCTATAATTTCAGAAAGTCTATATTTAAATTGATTTATAAAATAATATATATTATTAAGTAAACCTCCTGGTAAATCTTGAGAAACTCCGCCTATCCTAAAATATGCTGCATGCATTCTAGCCCCAGAAACCCTCTCATATAATCTCATTAATTTCTCCCTCTCTTCAAACCCTCATAAAAATGGTGTTAACGCTCCAACATCCATAGCATGGGTAGTAACTGCCATAAGGTGGTTAAGTATTCTAGTTATTTCTGAAAATATTACACGAATAAACTGAGCTCTTTTAGGTATATTAATTCTCATAGCATTCTCTATAGCTAAAACATAAGCATGTTCTTGCGTCATCATTGAAACATAATCTAGTCTATCAAAGTATGGTATACTTTGATGATACATTTTATTTTCAATTAATTTTTCTGTTCCCCTGTGTAAAAATCCTATGTGAGGGTCTGCATTAAGTACTACTTCCCCACTTAATTCTAAAACTAATCTTAAAACTCCGTGGGCTGCAGGATGTTGTGGTCCAAAATTTAATTTATAAGTCCTTAAAGCTGTGTAAGAGTTTAATACTTTAAGTAGTTTTATTTTATTTTTCAATATATTTTTATTTATATATTTATATTTTTGAGTATATATAATTTTTTAAAATTTATTTTTTTATTAGATTTAATTATAAATAAATTTTTTTATAACATAATAAATAGTGTATAGTAACCCCCATCCCACCCCTTATTAACGTTAATTACGTAATAAGATACTATACCAATTTATTTTATTTTTAAATAAATTTTATTTAAAAAATATAATAAATATTTTTATATATTATAATATATAAAGTTACATATGCCTGTTAATCTTATATTAATTTTTTTAATATAAAATATAACTTATTAAAATTATTAATAATATATTTTATTTTTTAATCAAAATATTAAAACATATAATTTTCAAAGCCTAAATCTAACATAAAACCTCTATAGTATTTTAAATATTTTGTCTTAAAAAACAATATTTTTTTAAAAGATGGACTGTGATTTATAGACGTTATAGGTAAAGCGTCTGCTAAATTTAACTGCAAACCTAAGTTATTTTTAATATTTAATTCAATTAAAAATTCATCAAGCACTGATTCAAATCTGTACGATTCTAAGTATTTTGATTGTCTAAATAAACTCTCAATCTCTCTACTATTGTCTTCTAATTCAATTTTATTACTATCAGATCAAGATAGTCCATTTAATTTTAAACTTCTATCCGAATCATAATAAGATTTTTCTAAATAATCTGAAAATTTATTATCAACTGAATTGGTAATAGAGTTTGGGCTTGCAAAAAAATCATAATCAACGTTATTTTGTGGCTTTATTGTTGAATCAAGTTCTTGAATTTTAAAAATATCATTAAAAAAATTAAACTTTTTTTTTTTATTAACATCACCATTTTGAATATTAAAATCGTTATAATCTGTACTCATTTCTTCAGAAATAAATAATGTTTTAACTCCTAAGTTAGAATCATCGTCTGAACCAATGTAAAAATCGCTAATGGAATTACTAGAATCTATTGAATATAATTCAGATTCATTTGTAGAATTTGGAAGATCTGTAATTTCTTCGTTATTTAACAATTCTGTATAAAAATCACTAACTGTTCAATCAACAATTTCTTCGGGAAATTCTCTCAACTCTTTAGCATATTCATTATGTATAATATCTAAATATACAGATTCTGTACTCGGATCTCTTTGAATGTCAGCTGTGAATGGGTCTGAATTTATAAAGTTAATATCAGAATTTATGTTATCGTGATCAGTATTAAACCCTCAATCTATGTATGAAAATAGGTCAGGTTTTTTTTTTCTTTTTTTATCATAAAATTTATCTATAGGTTCATCAATATCAGACATCATGTTAGCATAAAATTCAGCCGAATTTTGAGATGGGAAACGCATTTTATTATATATACTGTCTGGTTTTAATCTTTTTTTATTATTTTTTTTTAAAATAAAATCTTTATCAGTATGTTGAGATTCGAATTCACCACCATACATAAATTTGTTATTTTTAACACCATTATTAGAAATTATATATTTAGAATTAAATGGTGAAAATATTCTTCTAAATTGTTCATTTAAAAATTCAGTACCAGAAGACCAGTGACTAGAATCACCTACCCCACCACGTTTACTTCCTAAGTGAAAATTAATCAAATTATAATTAAAATTACCCAATTTTAAATAATCTTCAATATTTGATAATTTATTGGTGTTAGGTTGTGTTGCGTCAACCCCAAATCCAGCATTTTTATAAAATCCGAAGCTAGATAATAAAAAATTAGATAAAAAATTAGAATTATTTTTATTTAATTTTGATAAACTATTAATATTTTCCAAATAACTACTACTTAATGTTTTAAAAACTGTTGTGTATTTATTTTTTTTAAACTTATAATCATTTTGTTTTAAAAAAAAAATATTATTTTTTTTGTATATATATGTATTTTTAATTTTTTTTTTATTTATAATTCTATTCATATAAAAATTTTGTTTTAAATTTTTTTTATAACTTATTAAATTATAATTTTTTTTTGAAACACCCCGATAATATAATTTATTATTAATAACTGTTGTATTTTTTTTTAAAGTTATATTAAACAATTTTATTATTTTTATATTATTATAGTAATTGTTATTTAATATCGTTTTTTTAAATTTTAATAAAATTAAAGATAATGGGTTATTTAATGGGTTTGGTTTAAAAAATTTATTACTTTTATTTTTTAAAAAAAATTTTATAAAATATTTAAAATATAGTCTTTTATAAAATTTTATAAAATTTTTACTAATTTTAAAAAAATTTAGTATTAATTTATTTTTAATTAACTTATTATTATTATTTTCACTTAATTTCAAATTATTAAAAAATTTATATGTTAAATTTTTTATAAATAAACATTTTTTTATAAAATAAAGTATGCTTTTTATAAAGAATAATTTTTTATAAATTAGTTTACTAAAATTTTTAATTATATTATTATGATTAAATTTAAAATTTTTTACGTGTAAACTAATTAGATTTTTATTTAAAATATTTAAACTCATTAATATACTTTTAAAATTTATATAAAAATTATAATTAATTGTGTTATTTTTAAGGTTAATTTTTTTAATTAAAAAGTTATTTAAATAAAAAAAACTATTATACATTGATTTTATTATTTTTATATAATTTTTTTTTAACTTTAATTTTTTAAAATTTTTTATTTTTGTTTCAATACATAAACCCACCAAGTTAATATTTTTATTAATTCCAAAATTACATAAAAATTTCTTAAATTTAAAATACTTAAAAAAAATAAATAATAACTTAACTTGGTATTTAATATTAAAAATTTTATTATTATTTATTTTTATATTAGTTTTTTTTAAATTACTTAATTTTATATTTTTTAATAAATTATGAATATTATCAACTTTTATTTTTAAATTATAATTTTTGTAATTATAATAATTTCAATTAAAAATATATTTACTATCCAATAAATTATTTTCTATATCTTTTTTTAAATACTTATTCGACATTATATTTCAAGATTTCTTAGTATCTTTTTTAATATAACTTTGCTTATTATCGTGCTTTAATATAAAATAAGTATATATGAGTTTTCAAAAATTTTCTGATAAAAATCTAGATTTATTATTTTCTAAACCTATAGGCATTTGGTAAAATATATCATTATGCTCATAATAACCTAATTTTTTACTTACAACTTCAGAATTAAAAGACGATACGTTTACAAAAGGGTAGCTTATTCCTGATATTTTTAATTTATTTTTAATCTTTTTATTTTTAAAATAAATTTTTAAATAATTATTGTGTTGTTTATATACATTATCTTGGTTATTAGTAATTAATCTGGTATTTAAAAAGTTATTTGGTTTATTTGAATTTAAATAGTGTAAATAACGATTTTTTTTATAATATTTATTACCCAAATTTGCTTCAAAAAGATTTTGATTATATTTTTTATAATATTTTCTAAATCTATCAAAAATTGAATGTTTATGCCCACGTCTTTTAATTGTCATCTTTTTAGTAAGTACATTTTCATTTAAATTATTTTTTTTTCTCATCCTTCTTTTTGACTTTCTGTTAGATCTTGGTTTTGACTTCAAAATATTTACATTTTTTATTGATATTTCCTTAAAAAAACCTGTTTGCGGGTACTCATCAGTTTCTGTACTACTAGTTTCGTAAATAGATGTTGATATTTTTTTTTTATTAGTAATTCTATCTTCTCAATTTTTAGTAAAAAAAAATTCAGAATATAACTCATAGTCAGAATCGTCGTCTGATGCAAAAAGTATATCATATGGTAAAAACGTATTTAAACCATTTGTAATGTTTGATCCACCCCAACTTAAATCATTTATAGATGAACCGCCATTACTTAAATTTTTTTGTTCTAATCATTTTATATTTTGATCAAATCTTGCTATTTTTGTTGGAATTATCAATTTTGAATCATCTCCTAATATTAAGGGTGTTAATTCGTAATCAAATCCGTGAATTTCTCACATACTTGGGTCGTAATTTCAAATTGGTAAATATTCGTCTATTTTTGATACCGGATCGTGTATTTGTGGGAATGCTGTACTATATAAATTATTTCAATTTGAATCAATCTCTAATATTACTTTTCAAAAATTATCAGAGTATTTATGTAAAATTAACTCATAATCAAAACTAAAACCGTTTTCTTTAAAACTTAACAAATTTTCATCTAAAATATTTATATAATTTCAACTTAAAGTATTACTGAATTTTAATGATTTATAATTAATAAATAAATTTGAGTAATCTATACCCGTCAAAGATGAATATTCTATACCCTCATCTAATTTTTGATCTATAAGATCCATAAAAACTTGTTCTGATGAAAACGTTAATGGATGTAATTCTTTAACTGATAGCACATCAATTATATCTCCAAGATCTAAAGTTGAAAGATCGAAAATATTACCCATTTCAAAAAAAATATTAGTTATTGAACCAAAAAAATAATTAGATTTTCTAAACTGTAAAGATTTTTTAAGATTTATTATTTCTTTTTTAAGGTTAATATCTAAAGAATTTACTAAATTTTTATCAATATTACCAATTTTAAAACTAAAACTTCTATTAAAATCATTATTATTATTTATATTATCAAAAGAATCTTCTTTTATTAATTCTGAATATAAAGATTCATAGTCGGAGCCTTGTGGTCTAAACCCATGCTTATCAATATACGTATACCTCTTTGATGACATATTATTATGTTTATAATTTTTTGAAATATAATTTAAATTTAAATTAAGTCTTTTTAAAATTTCAGAATTATAAGAAATGTTTATGTCAAATTCTGGAAATTCCCCATCTTCGTTTAATGCTGGATTTTCTGGATCAATTAAACTCCTTTCAAAAAGTGGCAAGGTGGTTTCATAAATATCTAAACCTTCAGGTAAATTAACCACATCCATAAATCCTTTTAAAAAATTAGATAAATCACCATCAGAATCTAAAATACCCCTTTTTTTATTATAACCTATACCATCTAACCTCCTAAAATTATAATCAGGGAGTTCTGTCCTAGTTCACCACAATTCAGTATTAAAATTTAATCTATAACTAGAACCATGTTTAAAATTTCTATCTTTTTTTCTATACCTATCTACTTCAAAATCCGAAAAATTAGCCCAATTACCTGTATAGGATTCTTTTAAAAACCAATCATTTAATATGTGATTTGAAAAAAATCAATTTCTTTTATATCTTAAATTTGTATCTTTTCTTGATGAATTTCTATAAATTCTATAGTTATTTTTTTTTAATTTTTTATAGTAACCACTAGTTTGTGTTTTCCAATTCTCAGACAATGGGGAAATTTCTTTAGGGTTTATTGAGTTTTTGTAATTAAGGGGTTCAAAACGTTCATTGTATATAAATTTTTTTTTATAGTTTTTTTTTAAATAAAAATTAGTTTCAGAATCTGAATCGATTTCCTCATATGGATTTTTATTTGGCTTTATAGTTAAAAAATATAAATATTTTTTTATAGGAGTTTCAGTATCTGCAATTATTGGTATTTCGTTATAAGGAGTTTTCATAACATGGTTAGTGTAAGGTTTATAAAAACCTCTTATTGAATTAGTTTTCTTTGCTCTTTTTTGATTTAAACTTTTTGTAAAGATTATAACATTGTTTGATAGTCAATTTTGAATAACTAAACTGTGATTTGGTAATTTATCATAAGTCATTTCTTTAGTACCATAGTTTATATTTGTATTATTTTTTTTAAATTTAAATATTTTAGAAATATTATAAAATTTTCCAATATTTGAATTTATTTGTTTATTAAAAAATTTTAACTGCACTAACTTTTCAAATAAAAAATTATCAAAATAATTAATTAAAATTTTAAATAAAATAATTTTAAACCTATAAAATAGTGTAATTTTAAATTTTTGATTAAATGTTCTTAAATGGCTGATTTCTAATATATTTTTTTTTAATACGTTTTTAACATATTTTGAAAAACTTAAAAATTTAAATCAATATAATTCGTGTAAAAAACCTAACGGATATTTAATATTCAATATTTTTAAATTTGTTTTAACTTTATTTGTATAGTTTAACGTTAAAAATCATCTTCTTAAATAGAGATGTCTAAAAAACTCAAGTCAAAATAATCAAATATTTTGTATTATAACTACCCTATCATCAAAAAATTTAGTGTCATGGTCAGATATAAATAAATAAAAACTTCTTTTTATTTTTTCTAAATTAAAAGTTTTATCCCTGTAATTTCAATTATTTTTTAATAAATCTCTGTCCAATCGTTTTGTATTAATTAAAAATATTCCAGAAATAGGGTTAAATGTTTTATAATCCGGATTTGATTCTGATATTTTATATTTTTTATAATCAACTACAGTTTGTCCTGAATCAGAACCTGATCACCTACCTTGAAAAAAATATGGTATTGTTTTATATATATATTCAAAATCAAAACTATCGTTATTTATATTTACATATTTATTTCTTTTTAAATAAAATCCAGAATTTTCATCAGAATATAACGGGTACTGTAAATTAAACTTAGTTCTGTAATTAGTATTATCAGTTTTTATATAATTTCTATTAAATATATTAAAAATATGTCTGCTGCTTTTATAAATTTTTCTTATTCTATTTTTTGGTTTTTGCCTAATTCTGTAAATTTTATGTCGATTGTAGTTAATATTTTCATTTATATTTTTTTCTAAATTAAATCATCGACCCCCCCTTCTAAAATACCCGTAATCTTTACCATTAGTTGCCCTACCATTATTTTTTATAAATAAATTATTGACGTATTTTCACTTATAGTTTGAATTTTTCTTTTTTAATAAATTACCGCCACCCTTAGTATAGGAATACCAATAATTATTTCCACCATCATACGATAAATATTTATTCTTTGAAATATACTTGAGTAACGGGTCAATTGTTAAAATTTTAGGTCATTTTTTAAAATCTTTATGACTAAACTGTGGAAATGTTAATATATCAGTTATTACTTCTTTATGTTTTTTTTTTATAAATGTTTTTAGATATTCTACATTGTTAAATACTTTTGGTTTAATTTTGTTTCTAAGTACGTTATCAGAAGTAATTGACATGTCATGTGATTTTAAAAACCTATAATAATTGGTGTTAAGTTTTTTTTTTAATTTTTTTTTAGATGATAAAAAATTAAATGCTAAACCTTTAAAAAAATTTTTTCGTAAATAATCCTCTTTTAACATATACATTATTTTGTATTTTAATTTTTTAGGTCTATAATTGCGTATTTTAAGTAGGGTCCTCAATGGTTTATTTATACCATACAATCTTTTTTTAATATCAATTTTTAAATTAAATATTTTATTTTTTTTATTTATATTATGTTGTTTTTTTGATACTATGTTAAATTTTGGATCATAAAGTTTTATAGTTTTGCTGGTATTTAAATCCTTATTTATATTATAGTTAGATTTTATAAAAGTTACAAAATCAATATAAGTACCGCTATATTGTGTAATAAGTTTTTTAAATTTATAATTTGGTGTTTTTTCTTTTTTAAATAAGTATTTTGTATTGCTAATATAATCTAAAAAAGAAAAATTATAAAATTTTCATAATATTTTTCATGGATTTTTTTGTTTTAATTTAATACTTTCAGTTTTATGGTTATAAATATTTTTTTTAAATTTAAGTGGACTTAGTTTAGCTATTTTATTAAATAATAAATATCTAGAATAATCTTTATTTGAATACTTTGAACTATTATAAATAAAATTTTTTTTTAAAATGTTATTGTTATAAATTAAATTATTTGATAAAATTGAATTTATATAATTTATTTTATTAAATAATTTTAATTTCTTATAAAATTTAAAAAAAATAGAGTCCTTTAACTTCAAATACTTAAAATAAATATTAATTGGATTTTTTATATTTTTTTTATTGTATTTATTTTTTAACTTATTAATATCATAATTTTTTAACACACCTATATCAGATAAATACTCTAAACCGTAATTAACACTAAACATCAATCTTTTATCTTTTGAATTAAATAAAAAATTTAAATTTTTTTTATTTATAATTAAATTTAAATAATTATTTTTTGTATTTAAAAATTTATATGTATTTATTTTATATTTTGAATTTATTAATTTTTTATTTAAATTTAAAAAATTTTTTTCATTTTTTATTATTTTATTTTTATAACCATTTTTTTTATATTTCACTACCTTATTAGTGCGAAATAAATCGTCGGTTGTTAATTTAACAAAATTATTTTTTCATTTTCAATAATAGTTGCCAGAAAGTTTATAACTTCTCTGAGTATTCCTATTATAATAAATTTTTTTATTTTCTTTTATTTTTTTTATTTTTTTAAAATATGTAATATCGTTTTTTTTTTTATTTAATTTTAAAATATTTGGATTACGTATCTCTAACAAAACCTCTTTCAACCTGTCTTCACTTTTTTTTAATTTTTTAAATAAATGTTTATTTTTTTCTACAAAAAAAAAATTTTTATTTTTTTTATCTTTATTAGAATCAATTACGTTAAATTTATCCATATTTTTTAAATAATATAATTTATTTATATAATTTATTGGGTATTTAATTTTATCTGTTAATATGTTTGAAAAAATATCCTCATTTATAGAATTTTTTGAGCTTGTACTAATATCGTGGTCGGATTCGTTAGGATAAAAGTTTATTTTTATAGACTCGTGATTCATATTTCTATGGTCAAAATCATAATGGTGAATACCTCGAAATCTTTTATTTTTTACGTAAAATCTACCAATTTGTTCATTATCGGACGATTCTTTATCAGTAACACTACTTAAATATCCTGATAATTTATTTTTTTCTTCAGAATCGCTATGGTATTTTATTAAACTAACGTCACTTATTGTTGTATTTTCAAATAAAAAATCCTCATAAGGATCTTCATATATAGAAAATCTTATATCATATTTATAAGGTATTGGAAACGATACACCAAAAACATCCAAATTTTTTAAATAATTAAGTTTTTTATTTATTAACAAATTTTTATATTTTAACTTTCTATAAGACCTAAAAAATCCTCTTAAAATAAACCACGCATAGTATGCTTTCTTTCAATAATACCTGTATTCAAAACTTGTAATACTAGTTAATGATGTATTACTTGAATCGGTCCAAGTTTCATACCTTTCTATGCTTGTTCAATGCTGAGATTTTATTTCAGCTAAATTTTCTTTTTTTAATATATTTTCTGTAATATTATCAGATATTGATGAATTTAAAATTTTTAATTCTAAATTCATCTTATTTTTTAAATTTTTGTAATATAAATTTTTATTATTAATTTTATTTGTATATATTTTAATTTTTTTAAAATGTTTAAATAAAACTTTATTTGAATCTGTAAATTTATTATATCCAAAATAAAAGTTATACCTAAGCCTTTTATTTTTAATTCACACTATTCTATTAAAAAATCTAAAATTTATTAGTTTTGATAAATATATCAATTTTTTATTTTTGATTGTTGATACGCTTATTCGATTTGACCTTACGCAAAATGTTAATTTATGAAAAAAATAACTACTGTATTCTCTAAAATAAAAACAGTCTTCTACAGTTATAGGTTGAATTTTATTTATGATTAAAAAAAAATCATGAGAAATCCTTGCTAAAGAAGTCCTATAAGGTAGTAACATTATTGATCTTATAGAATCTCTAAATCTTACAATAGTTAATTTTTGTTGTTTCCACGAAACTACAACATGATTAAATCATTTATGTAAATTTTTAAAAAATATTTGTTTTTTTAATTTATTTGACCAAATAAATAGTAAATCTATAAAAAAGTCTTTTGTTTGATCTTTATTAAATAAATCAATTAAATTACTTTTTTTAAAATTAGGTATAAATTCAATAAAACCTAAATTTTTTAAATAATTTTTTGATATACCTGCAAATTTTCCAAATTTTTTTAACATCAAATTAAGCCTGTGCCTAATTAATTTAAATCTTAATTTTCCTAAATTATTTAAAATATATAAATTTAATAATAAATATTTTATATTTTTTATAAAAAAATTTGAATTATTTTTATATGTTTTATTTTTTAAATATGGTATTTTAAAAAAGTTATTGGTATTTTTAAAAAAAGATCTTCATGTTAAAAAATTAAGTTTTTTTACCCTTAACATTATATCTGGATTTAGATAATTATCTAAAAAGTTTATTCTACTATATATTTTAGAAATCCATACGTACTTTTCTAAACTATATACCCTGGGTATTGTTTTTTTTTTTTTATGTCTGTTAAATTTTACATATAATTTTGATATTTTTTTTTTTTTATAAATTTTAGTTAATTTTATGCCTAATAAAATTGATTTACGCATACCATTATTAAAATTAGTATTTTTTTTATTAACAATTTTATTTAATATTTTATTATATTTTATTATGTAATTAGAATAAATTTTTGGGGTTACCCTCATTTTAATGTTCAAATTAAAATATAAAGAATCTAAACTACTAAACAATCTTTTAGAAATATTTTGATTTAAAGACTCATATTCTAAAAACTTATCTGTAAATATACCCATAGATAGCATCTCTACTAACTTATTAATAAAATAAAAATCTGTATAGTTTTTACCATAAAAATACTCTGGTAATAAAAAAAAATGATTTTCAATTGTAAATATAGTTGGATTTTTAAATATACCAAACCTATTTTTGTCTAATAGTATGTTAGAAAATATTCTTAATTTATCTCCTATACTTACAAAACTTTTTCCTTTTTCTATTTTTTTTTTTAAAAAAAATTTGAAATTTTTAAAAAAAATATCAGAAAATCCTCAATATAAGTATTTAGATGCTTTTTTAAATAAAACATCGTAATTTATAAAATTATTTTCAAAATAAATTAAATCTTTATATAATACAAATCTACAATTTTGAAATAAAATTTTTTTATATTTTTTTTTTCAATTTTTTATTAAATACACATTAAATTTAATAGAATTTCACATTTTCTTTATATTCATTAATTTTACTAAGGTAATTTCTAAAATTACAGAATTTTTTAAATCAAACCCCAATTCATGCTTTAAATTAAACTCGTAATTAAAATTTGGTATTACATAAAAATCTGAATAGCTAGCTTTAAATGCTAATTTAAACCATTGTAAAGAATTATCAATTATATATTTAAAATTTAATATATAAGTTATTTTAGCATAATTTAAATTTTTTATTAATTTTTTTTCATATAAATTAACTGAATGTTTAATAAATAGGGAAAAGTTGTTTTCTAAAAAATCGACAAATCCTGGAATAACTGATGTTTTTTTAACTACAAATTTAACCCAATATTCTCTAAATTTATATGCTTTTGGAAATCCTGAAGTTTCTTTTATATTTTTAAATGATTGAATTGCGTATAAGTTTTTTTTTACATCTACTAATGAACTATTTAATTTTTCGCCTAACAATTCTTTATTTTCATAATATTTATCTAAATACTCATTCATAAAATATATTGTATTTTTCGATAATTTGGTAGTTAAAATATTCATATGTTGCAACAAGTCGAATGATGTTAATAGGTATTTAAAATAAATACTGATATTTTTCAAATTAACCCTATTTATCCTATTATTAAAAAATAAATTTCTAAATATTAAACTAAAACTTGTATCTTCCAATTCTAAATCATCGTATGTTTTTAAAAATATATTAGAATATTTTTTTAATTTTTTTATAAAAATTTTATTTTCTTTATTTTTATTATTATAAGAAAATATTGGCATAAATTTTAAAATATTTTTATTTTCCGAAACATGTGTTGATTTTTTAAATGAAAATTCATTAAAAAATTTATAATAATCATTATTACCCAATTTTACAGAAATATGACCTCAAAATAATTTTTTATGTAAAAACTTTACAAAAACTTCTGTAAAATCAAAATAAAAAAAATAATCAATATCGTTTTTTAAATCATTTATTTCTGAACTTATTATAAAAATTGAGTACCTGTGCTCAAATCAATTGTATCTTCGTTTTAAAAATTTTCTACAACCGTATCTCATATTAAAGTTTAAAATTATATCAGATAGTGATAATTTTTGATTTTTTCTAATTAAACCATGCTCCGGTCAAATATTGTTTGATAATAAGCTATTTTCACTGTAATTTAAAACATACCTTATGTATTCGCTAATTCAAATAAAAGAATACTCTTTAAAAAAAAAAATTTCATCTTTTTTTAAAAATTGATAAGAATTTTTAATATTTTCATATTCAATAATTTTATTCATCATTTTATTTTTAACATTATACCACTTAGATATTAATCCATATTTTGATATTTTTGGAAAATACATTGGTGGGTTTCCTGTATTTTTACCATAATAGCTACAAATAGAATCAAATACTGGAAACGGGTGAAATTTGAAATTTGGTAATATTAATTTTGGTTTTGAAAAATAATAACGTTCTCAAATTTTTATATTGCTTTTAATATTATTATATATTTTTATTTTTTTGTTTTTAAAAATATAATTTAATTTTTTTTTATTTTTTTTTATTTTAATAAATTTTTTTATAAAATGTGTTTTTAAATGCAAAAAGTCATTTTTATTTTTTAAATTTTTAATAATTAAAATTGGCTTTTTAACATATATTTCAAAAAACTTTAGTGATTTTAAATTGTGTGATAAATAAAGGTTTATAAAATTAAAAATAATATTTATATAAATAATTGAATTTTTATTAATAGATGTTATAAAAAAAAATATTTTTAAAAATGAAATTAATTGGTCTAAAATTAAAAAAAGTTTAGAAATTTTATTAAAAATTTTAACCATATTGTTTAGTTTATTCGTTATATTTTTTAAAAATGGGTATTTTTTTATATTAATGTTTTTTATGTAAAATGTTTTGTAATTATATGGTATACTATAACCAAATTTATCTATAAATTTAAGTATAAGATTAATTGTTTTATGGGAATATTTTTTTAAAAAAATAAATTTAAACGATATTGTTTTAATGTATTTTAAAGAATTTATTAAATTAATATTTAGTTTAACTAATAATAATATTTTTAAAATTCACTTTTTAAACCACAAAGAATAACCAAATATATAAACAAAATTAATTATAATAATAAATATAAAATCCAACTTAGCCACATACAACATATTCTTTATAAATATAATAAAATCTTTAATTAATATATTTTCATCAAATAAATTTATTTTTATATTAAAAGTTTTTATTAATTTCTTATTAACCAATAGGAGAATGTTGTACAATTTTAAACTAAAATTATTAAAATTTTGATTATAAAATAATAAAATAATAGCTATAGTGTTGCAATAATTATATATTACTGATTTTTTAAATATTTTTGAAAATATTGGAATTAAATTATTTATTATTTTTATATTTTTTTTAACTAATACTAAAAAACTAAAAACAATACTATCAAAATATAAAAATTTATTTTTATATTTCAAAATATAAAAATTATAATTAAATTTTTTTAAACTATTTATAAAAAATTTATAACTAAATAACGTATTTATTCTACTACTAACTTTATTTTTATTATTTAATTTATAATTATATAGATTTAAATAAATAACCTTATCTCTGTATTTATATAAAAATTTGTCAAATAATCCAAATTTTTTATTTTTTAAAATAACAATTCCATTTCTTTTTATTACATTATGAATTTTAACTTGTACTGGGTATTTTAAGTTTTTTATAGCTTTTTTAATTTTTGAAAAATTAGGATAAATTAATAAATATTTTATTTTTATATTTTTTATAAACGTAGTTTCTAACTTATTTTTATAAAAAAATCTAAAAAAGTTAATATTTTTATTTTTTTTTTTATAAATTTTTTTAAAATTATTAAAATTTAAACTATTTATTAAATTTTTTAAAAAAAAAATATTAAAATTAAATATATTTATTAATTTTTTATATATAATATATTTTTTATTACTTTTCATAAAATTAAAAAAAAAATTAAAGTTTAATGTTAAATTTTTACTTACACTATTTTCAATTAAATTTGAACTTTTCATTAATAAATAAGATTTATATGGTAAATAATTTTTATAAGAAAATGCTAATTTTTTTGAAATTTTATTAAATATGTTAAATTTAAAAATATTTAAAAATAATAATTTAGTAACTATATTTAAGTTATATTTATTAAAAATAAAAATTTTTGTGTATAAGTTTCGTCCTAAAAATTTTTTAGGTAAATACGACGCTAAACCATAAGATGGGATACTATAATTTTTTCCTATAAACAATTTATCGAATACGCTATAGTAAATTTTATTTTTAATAAATTTACCGCTAAAATGTAAACTTCTAATAGTTTTTACTAACATATTTTTTAAAAAAATAAATTCTGAGTTTACCATTTTAAAAATATTTTTTGACAATTCTTTATTTTTATTTAGTATAATATTTTTCTTAATTTTATATTCCGATATTAAATTTATCTTATTTTTTAATATTTTTTTAATATTCATATTGCCAATCCTATATTTTAATAACGAAAATATTTTTAAAAAAAAAAACTTACTGTACTCTTTATAGTTTTTACTGTTTACATGAATATTTGGGCTTACACTTTCTAGTCAATATATATTTTTATTAGAAATATTTTGATTTATTAATGTATTTTTTAAATTATTAATTTTATCAAATCAATTTTTATCAGAATTGTGAGAATAGTACTCATAATTTAATGACATTCTTTGTGAATTGTTTCTCCACGGCCTTAATTTATTAAAAAATTTATTTGATTTAAATCTTTTTTTTTCAAGACGTCTTTTTTTTGTTTCTTCTACAGTATTGTTATTAACATAAGATAACTTTAAATTTTTATTTCACCTATTTTTATAAGATTTAACCTTTCTAAACATCCAACCCCTGTCAGTATCTTCAGTAAATTCAAAGCTACGAGGATCATCAATTATACTATCGTTTTCAAAAAGTTCAGATTCTGCATAATTTTTTTCTGGGTCAGCAAATTCAGTTATTGTTGAATAGTCGGGATTAGTATCCTCAAATTCGTATTCTAGATTTCTTAAATTAGCATTGTCTGGATACATTAATTCTGAAATTAAAGATTCAAAAAGTGTACTATATTCAAAATTTAATTCATATGCCAATTCGTTAGCATAAAATTGTTTTCCATCTAAATTTGGTAGATATAAATCTAAATCTATGTTTTTAACCGTACTATAATTATTTAAATTTTTATTAATTTTAACTGGAATTTTGTTTGAAAACCCATTATGTCAATTTTCTTTAGTAAATATAGGTAACCCAAACGTTTTTATTTCTTTTTCTACACTATCTACATTATTTTTAAAAACGCTATTAATTGAAAAGGTATTATTTTCAAAAAATTTATTTTTATGTAAAAAAGGTAATTTAAATGCTGTATTTTTAATTTTAGGTTTGATGGAAAATACTCTTTTTTTATCCCTCTTAACTACTCTTAAATAAAAATAATTTTTATAATAATATTTTTTTAATTTTTTTAAATGAACGTTAAATCATTTTTTTAATATATTTAAATACATATTAGTTTTTTTTATTAAAAAAGTTGTAATTAAATTTTTATATTTTAAATAATTTACCAAATCTAAATAACAGTAGTAACTGTTATTTAAATATTTTTTAAATTTTAAATTTTTTAATAAAAAAAACTTATATAATTTATTTTTTGATTGTAATTTTTCATAAAATATATTAATACTATAAAAATAATTTATTAAATTTATTTTATTTATATTATAAAAATAACGTAAACATATTACTCTTTTTTTAAAATTATAATAATTTTTAATTTTTTTTTTTAAATTTAATTTAAAAATTTTTATAATTTTGTAATTTATTTGTTTATCTGCATTATTAAATAGTTTTATTGTCTTATAATATAAATTGTTTGTATTTAATTTTTTATATTTTTTAATAAAATAATTAAAATATAAAAAATTATTTTTAAAGTATTTTATTTTTTTTATTTTATTTTTATTTATTTTAAATTTTAACTTGTTTTTAACTACTCTATAAAATAGTATTTTATTGTTAATTATTTTTTTAATTTTTATATAACTTTTTATATTTTTTTTAAAAAATATTTTTTTAATAAATTTAAAATCTATATTTAAAATTTTTTTATTTTTTATATAACAACTATACTCATATTCCTTATAAAATAATTCACTATTTACAAATAAATTATAAAAATTATTTTTAAAATTAAAATCATTTTGATACATTATTTTATTAAAAAATAATAACAAGTTGAGATTTTTAATTTTAATACTTAAATTATTATAATTATTATATTTAATATTAAATAAAATTTTTGTATTATAAAAAATTAAATTATTGTTTTTTAAAAATTCATTATTAAAATTGTAAATATAAAAAAAATTAAAATAATAAAAATTAATCCCATTAAATAAAAATAAATAATATATTTTATATTGTTTTTTTTTATTTATTTTTAAATAACTTATTTTACTGAGATTATAATAAATTAAAAAATGTTGATTTTTTATTAAATACTTTTTAAATATTAAATTTAAAACATTAAATAAAATTAAATTGTAATTAAGTACATCTGAATTAAAAAAAAAATTATAATTATTTATTTTACTATAAATTATTTTGTTTTTTTTAAAATTAACTATATTTAAATTATCTAAACTTAAAACATATTTAATCAACTTATAAGAATAGTTAATATTTTTTATATAATTTATAAAAAAAAAATTATAAAAAAAAATTATAAAATATAAATAAAATTTAAAACTTACAACGTTAAAAAATAATTTTCTATAAACTAAATTTAGTGTTTTAATTTTATTTTTAACAACCTTTACCAAAAAATAGTAAATATAACAACTTTTTAGGTGGATTTTAAATTTAAATTTAAAAAACTTTAAAACTTTTAAAAATAATATTTTATAATAAAACGTACTAATATTGTTGTTTATTTTTTTAAAAATTATTTTATATTTTTTAAATTTACTTAGATAACTATTAACGCTATTAATAGTATTTTTAAGTTTAAAATTATTACATTTTTTACTAAACTTTATTAAAAATATTTTATTTAAATTTACCTTAAACAATATTTTTATTCTATTATGTTTATACAATAAAAATTTATTATTTTTATTATTTTTTTTTTTTAGTAA
>Ga0213826_1000152_pt1 | contig 71964 bp, 64 predicted proteins | sample MC6MC0899MG_FD_180668 | JGI IMG/M metagenome (GOLD analysis project Ga0213826, IMG submission 180668) | Enriched soil aggregate microbial communities from Iowa State University, Ames, United States - MC6-MC0899-MG | ecosystem: Environmental > Terrestrial > Soil > Unclassified | place: USA: Iowa... | reverse complement strand
AACAAGTAATTGGTGCGTGCGAATCGGTACGTATCGCAGTTGCTGTACAGGTAATAAATGTAACCACGCCAACAATGACTTCTATAGCTACTTGCGACGGAAATACTATTGCAGATTTACACCCAAGCACAGGTACCTATGTTTGGTATGTAAATAATACCACAACAACAGCTTTACCTGATACCTTTGTAGTAAAATCGGGTAGCTATTATATTGCACATGAGGTGTCGGGATGTATTTCACCAAGAACAAATGTATCGGTAAATGTAAATGCACGACCAGCTAGTCCAACAGGACAGTCTAACCAATTGTTTGGATTTGCAGCGAAAGTGTCTGATTTAAAAATGAACCAACCAAATGTAAGCTGGTTTGCAAGTTTTAATGACGCAGTTAAACAAGTGAACCAATTGGCAGCAAGTCAACCATTGCAAGATCAAACAACATATTATGGAATATTGACAGGTTCTAACAATTGCGGAAGTGCTATACCGGCAGCAGTAACGGTAACAATAAACTTAAGCAATGCAGCGTTAGATCTTACCCAATTGAAATACTATCCAAATCCTGTAGATTCTGAATTGAACATCAGTTATATTGAAGAAATCAAGAAAGTTGAAGTATTCACCATAACAGGTCAGCGAGTATTTGGAAACGATTATCAAGGCAACGAAGTAAAAGTTGATTTAAGCAGATTAAGTGCAGGAACTTATCTGGTTAAAATAGAAACAGCAAAAGCTTCACAGTTTGTGAAAATCGTTAAGAAATAAGATCAATCAAACACATTAATTATAAAAACAAGGCGGGTGAAAACCCGCCTTGTTTGTGTTTATATAAAATCTTAATTATCTAAATTTTAAAAGCAACCTTAAGTTAGGTTGTTGTTTTTTTGTAATTTATTCTATTTAGATTATCTAAAGAAATTATTTTATGATTAAAACAGGACACAAACCCAATTTGAACAAAGTGGAATTACCTATTAAACAAAATCTCATTAATCTTAATCTCTAGAAAATCACAAGTCATTAATGAACTTTACTTCATTATTATTAAAATATTATTTACTATATAATTCGTAACTTTCGATTTTTGTAATCTTCTATTCAACTGATCTTTAATATGTTTTTCAAAAGCTGATCCAGCGCCTGGTTAACATCTTCACAACCCGAAGCAATTAATTTACGTGCTTTTAGTTTAATTTCCATTAAACGCGGCAGCAGTTCGTCGCAATCGGGATGATCGTCGGTCACCAGCTGCATTTGTTCGTTAAAATGGTTTATCTTTGAATGCGCAACAATCTTTTGTTTGCGTTTTCCTTTGTTAGATACACGAACAACAACCGGAAAACCTTCGCCGGTATCTGCCTTATCGGTTAGTAATTTAATTTCAATCGTCATAAAAAGCACTTTTACAGGTTGCAAAAAAGTTGCAAAACTGCCTTGAAAAACGCTGTTTTGCCCTGCGCTAATATACTAATTAAAAATATAGAAAACAAAAAACCCCTTGAATTACAAGGGGTTTGCGGTGTGGTCCCACCTGGGCTCGAACCAGGGACCACCTGATTATGAGTCAGGTGCTCTAACCAACTGAGCTATAGGACCAGTGTCAATTGTTATTAACGAGTGCAATATTACTATGTTTTTTTAGCATTTGCAAGCGTTCATTAAATAATTTTTAATTTTATTTTATTTCCTGACACAGTTCTATTAAAACTCCGTTTGTGGTTTTAGGGTGCAAAAATGCAACTAATTTATTATCAGCTCCTTTCTTCGGGGTTTCGTTTAAAATGGTGAAACCTTCAGTTTTTAGTCGTTCAATTTCAACCAAAATATCTTCCACATCAAAAGCTATGTGATGAATTCCTTCGCCTTTTTTCTCTAAAAATTTTGCAATTGGCGAATCTGGATTTGTCGCTTCTAAAAGTTCAATTTTGTTGGGTCCGTTCATAAAGAAAGATGTTTTCACACCTTCGCTTAAAACTTCTTCTTCTTTATAAGCCGGCTGTCCCAATAATTTTTCAAATAAAATATTCGATTCTTCTAAACTTTTTACGGCAATACCAATATGTTCAATTTTTCGCATCATAAACTAAAAATTTTGTTTCTGTAAAGATAAATATATATCTGTATGAATTTCGTATTTTTGCACAATGGAAACAAACAGACAAAAAAAAATGGGGGCTTTACTACAAGCCGACCTGGTTGATATATTACAAGGTGAGGTTCGTAAAAACGGACTTTCAAACTTAATCATAACGGTTTCAAAAGTGAACATTACTACCGATTTATCTATCGCTAAAGTATATTTAAGCATTTTCCCTACTGAAAAGGGTGCAGAATTATTAAAAGCCATCAAGTCGAATGCTCCGTTAATTAAGCATGATCTGGCGCAGCGTGTTAAAAACCAGTTGCGAAAAGTTCCTAACTTAATTTTTTATGTTGATGACAGTTTAGATTATATCGAAAAAATTGATAGTGCTTTAAAAGGTGACGAAAACCCGATTGAAAACCGTGAGTTACTGGCTCGCAGAAAGAAAAAATAAGTTTGAATACCGTTTTTTACATAGCCAAACGATACGCTTTCAGCAAAAGTAAAACGAAAGCCATAAATATTATTACGCGCATTTCGGCAATCGGAATCATTGTAAGCAGTATGGCTTTGTTTGTGGTATTATCGGTTTTTAGCGGCTTGGAAAACTCGTTGGTTTCGTTCACCAATGTAATAGATCCTGATTTGGTTGTTCTTCCATCAAAAGGAAAAAGTATTACCGTAACTGCGAATCAACAGGAAAAACTGAAGCCATTAGGTAAAATTGCCAATCATTCAAACATTATTGAAGACCGTGTTATTTTTACTTATGGCGATAAACAGATTGTTGCCATTTTAAAGGCTGTTGATAGTAATTATCCAAAAACGGTTGCCATTACAGAAAATATTCTACACGGAAAATGGATTCAGCCTAATACGAACGATGCCGTTATGGGCAGCGTTTTAGCAAATGAACTTTCGGCAGGAATGTATTCTAACGACAAACTTTTAGAGGTTTTAGCTATGAAACCCGGCAAAGGTATGATTACAATGCCCGAAGATGCTTACATTAAACTGCCTTTGTATCCTTCAGGAATTTACAGCCTGAACAATATTGAAACAGACAACAAATATATTTATGCCGATATTAATGTTGGGAAAGATCTGTTGAGTTTTAAAGCAAACGAATTTTCTAAAATTGAATTCAAGCTGATAAATGGAACTTCAGAAAGAGAATTGACTTCTATATTAAAAGATATTTTTCCGAACGATATAATCAAAAATAGATCACAGTTAAATGAAGGTTTATATAAAATGCTGAAAACAGAAAGTCTGGCAATTTACCTTATTTTCACGTTGATTATAATTGTTACGTTGTTTTGCTTAACCGGTGCCTTAATAATGATTATTTTAGAAAAGAAAGCACACATTAAAACATTGCACCATATTGGTTTTTCGCAAAAAAAACTAAAACGTATTTTTCTTTATCAAGGTTTGATTCTTTCTGTAGGCGGAGTTGTTATTGGATTGATTCTGGGAATTACCATTACATTATTACAACAGCATTTTGGTTTTGTAAAAATAGCCGAAGATTTTCCTTATCCTATTGTTTTCAGTTGGAAAAATGGCGCAATTGTCACCATAACTATATTAATTTTAAGCATAATTGCATCTTATATTGCTGCAAGTAGAATAAAAATTTTGATGAATGAATAAAAAAACCAGTAGCTTAAAACTACTGGTTTTTCTTTTATACTATTTTCTGAAAATACTATTTAAAATCTGCGTCTGTTACGCCTTCATTTACTTTAACTTCTGAAACTTTGAATTCTACCGACATTCCCGGTGCTAATGGCAATGAACTAGTGTGCGCTACTTTAATTCCTTTTACGTCTTTGTAATCTGAATAAGTAGAGGTCATCTCAATAGTTTGTCCTTGTGCTTCCATTGATTCAGAAGCAGCAATTTTTAATCCCGAAGCAACGCTGTAATAAACAGTTTCTTTATCTTTCTTTAAAACATACGCTTCTTCTCCGTTAAAAGATTCAATACCTGTTAATTGGAATGAAGCTGCATTTTTTAAATCTTCTAACTCGTCGAACATTTTAGCAGAAGCCTGAGCATCTTTTAAAGCTTCACCTTTTAAGTCTTCTCTTTGACCTTGCATTGAAGCATAACCCATAGTTGGTGTTACTACTTGTTTCATTAAATCCATACCCATACCGTTAATAACCATCATAGATTGTCCTTTGTTGGTTTGTTTTTGAGTCATGGTTAATTCCATTCCTTGCATAGATCCTTTAGAAACAATGCTTAACGATTTAACTTCTTTCAATTTTTTCTCACCACCAATTGCTTTCACATGGTTTTCGATAACTGTCGTAGAAGTTACGCCAGCCGGAGCAGCTTTTTTGAAAACTGGTTTTTCTACCGGATTTGCAAAACGGTCATAATAGTTTACAGGGTATCCTAAACGATCTAAAGTACCTGCAACATCTGAACCTTTACCAACAATTACAATACGCTGGTTGTCTTTCTTAAAGAACTTGTTTGCTACACGCTGAACATCTGCAACAGTTACTGCCTGAATGTTTTTAATGTAATTCTCATAGAAATCTGCAGGTAAGCTTTGTGTTTTTGTTCTTAATGCAAAACTTGCAATTGTACCTGGTTTTTGAATTTCCATTACAAAGTTTCCAATGTATTTTGCTTTTGCAAGATCTAATTCTGCCTGCGTTACAGGTTGTGTTCTGATTTTTTGTAATTCGTTTACAAATTCAACTACAGCAGAATCGGTAACAACGTTACGAACTGATGCAGATGATGTAAATTTAGATGTGTATTTACCTGATCCTAATGAAGAATAAGCTCCGTAAGTCCATCCGTGTGCTTCACGTAAGTTTAAAAACAAACGACCTTCACCACCACCACCTAAGATTTGGTTTGCAATTAATCCTGCAAAATAATCTTTATCGGTTAATTTTAGGTTTACAGTATTAACTAAAGCAATTTCTGACTGAACTGCGTTTGGCATGTCAACAAAATCAATTTGTGTTTTAGCAACATCGTTTGGTTCTGCATATTTAGCAACCGGTGCAGATGCTTTTTTCCAGTCTTTGAATAATTTCTCAACTTGTTTTTTAACATCTTTAAACTTCACATCACCAACAACTACTAAATAAGCACTTTCTGGTACAAAATACGATGTGTAGTTTTGTTTAACATCTGCCAATGTTACGTTGTTTAATGTTTGCTCTGTTACAAATTCTCCGTTTGGATGGTTTGTACCGAACAACAATGCGTTTGTTACACGACCTGCTACAGAAGCAACCGATTTTTCATCAGCTTTTAATCCTTCAATAGCTTGTTGTTTTGATTTATCGAATTCTTCTTGAGAGAATAACGGGCTTAATGAACCTTCTGCCATTAATTCTAACAAACGAGAACTGTATTTAGACAATCCGCTTGCAGATGCTCCCGTATTCCAAAAGTTAACACTTGCACCTAAGAAATCAATTTCATCGTTGAATTTTTCTTTAGATGTTTTTGCTGTTCCGTTACCAACAACTGCACTTGTTAAGCTTGATACTCCTGCTTTTGCGCCTTCTGCATAAGGTGGTGTATCAATAGTTAACATATAACTTACGCGTGGTAATTTATGGTCTTCTACAACCATTACCTTTAAACCGTTTTTAAGTGTAAACTCTTGTGGTTTTTGCACGTTAACAGTAGGCATTGGGCCTGGTTGCGGTTGTGGACGTTTTATTTGAGCTTCGGCACTAATAGTTAGTAACAAAGCTGATGCGAATAATAATATTTTTTTCATTTTGTTTACTTTCTTATTTAGCTGAATCTTCTTTTGCCGGTACGTAATCTAATAATAAACGAGAATTGCTTTGTAAATACTTCTTAGCAATATCGCGAATTTCTTCTCTTGTAATTGAACGATAAATTTCGATTTCTTCGTTAATTAAATTGATATCGCCATATAATAAGTAGTTTGTAGCCAAGTTCTCTGCCAATCCTTCTAAATCAGAATTTTGGCTTACGTAACGGTTTTCAAAATCGTTTTGTAACTTTTGGTAATCTCTTTCAGAAATTAACTCGGTTTGCAATTTTGTAATTTCAGCATCAATTTCTTTTTGTAATGCCTCACGCGTAGTATCACCCATTGGTAAACCTCCAATTAAGTACATTCCGTAATCTTCTTGTGAGTAGTTGAAAGCAAACAACTGTAAAGCCATTTTTTTCTCGTCAACAATTTTCTTTTGCATTGGCGATGATTTTCCACCAGAAAGGTAAGATGAAATCATATCCAAAACTCTTGCATCACGCGTTTTCATAGATGGTGTTCTATAAGCAGTGATGTACATTGGAATTTGAATGTTAGCATCGTAAGCCGTTGCATGAAGTGTTTTTGTGATTGGATCTTCTTGAATGTTTACACGAGGAACATCAGCTCCTTTTTTAATCACTCCGAAATATTTTTGCACCAAATCTTTTGTTTTTGAAAACTCGATATCACCAGCAATTACTAAAACAGCGTTGTTTGGCACATAGAATTTTTTGTTGAATGCCTGAAACTCTTCTAAAGTAGCAGCATCTAAATGATCCATAGAACCAATTGGCGCCCAACGGTAAGGGTGTTTTTTGAAAAGATTTTTCTTAACTTCTGTGATCCAGTTTCCGTAAGGACTGTTATCTACACGTAAGCGTTTTTCTTCTTTTACAACTTCGTTTTGTGTATCAACACCAATTTGGTTGATAACCGGTTGTAATAAACGGTCAGATTCCATCCAAATAGCCAATTCTAAATTGTTCGATGGAAATACTTCATAATAATACGTACGGTCGTCTGAAGTGTTTGCGTTATTGTGCCCTCCGTTAGAAGTTACCAACTTAAACCACTCACCTCTTTCAATATTTTCTGTACCTTCAAATAAAAGGTGTTCAAAAAAGTGCGCAAATCCAGTACGCTCTGGGTTTTCATCTTTTGCACCTACGTGGTACATTACAGAAGTAACTACAACTGGCGCCGATTTGTCTTGATGTAAAACTACATGCAAACCATTGTCAAGTGTATACTCTTCAAACTCAACTTTTTGTGCAACTGCAACACTACTAAGTAAAAGTGCAGACGCTAAAGCCGTTAGAGATTTTCTCATAACTTCGATTTAAATTAATTTGATTTTTTAATTAGTGCGCAATTTCGTGATTTTGTTACATTTAAATTCTTATTTTTTTTACTATTTTTATTTTAACAGATTAATTTTTTAAAAACGAACCACTTACGCTTGGTTTTTGGATATTTTTTGTATATTTGCAGTCTTAAAAATTAATCTTAATTTAATTGTTATGTACGCAATCGTAGAGATAGCAGGGCAACAATTCAAAGTTAGCAAAGACCAAAAAGTTTACGTAAACCGTTTGGCAACTGAAGAAGGAGCAAATGTTACTTTTGACAAAGTTCTTTTAGTTGACAATGCAGGAACAGTAACTTTAGGCGCCCCAGCTATAACAGGAGCTTCAGTAGGAGCGAAAGTTTTAAAGCACCTTCAAGGTGACAAAGTTATCGTTTTCAAAAAGAAAAGAAGAAAAGGATACAAAAAGAAAAACGGTCACAGACAAGCATTGACTCAAATCGTAATCGAGGGAATCACTATTTAATCTGTAACTAGAAAGTATTAACAATTTTAAAAACCAAACATCATGGCTCACAAGAAAGGTGTCGGTAGTTCTAAGAATGGTAGAGAATCTGAATCGAAACGTTTAGGCGTTAAGATTTATGGTGGACAAGCAGCTATTGCTGGTAACATCATTGTAAGACAAAGAGGTTCAAAACATAACCCAGGTGAAAACGTTTACATGGGGAAAGATCATACTTTACATGCTAAAGTTGACGGAGTTGTACAATTCGTAAAAAAGAGAGATAACAAATCTTTCGTTTCTATTGTACCATTTGAAGCTTAATCTTCTTAGACTGAAAAAATTAAAAGCATCTCAATGAGATGCTTTTTTTATTTTATAAACTTTGTAGTTTATCGCCCCACAATAGAATGATACAATTCTAAAGCCTTACCATCAGTCAATAACGAAATAAATCTACATACATTCAACAAACGTAAGTACAGACTTTCGTTTTCGGTTTGATATTGTTCAGGCAACAGTTTTAAAATCAGTTCATCGTAATGTGTAGCTGTACCGTTGAACTTATTGTTGGTTGCAGCAATGAATTTTTCTAACAACGTGTGCAGTACTTTATAGCCAACCACTTCTTTTTCTATCACTTCTTTACTTTCGTAAACGTTAGAAATACTTATGGTAATAATATCTTTCATTTGCGCCACATACGCACATTTATCTGTTAATGCAAACGGGAAATTTCCTTTTAAAATTTCTTCTTCGTTTTCCATAAACACACGCACCACATCGTTAATTAAACTACCAATTGCCAAGGCACGTAAATAACTTACACGTTCGGCTTTTGTTTTTAACTGTGCATATTTTACAGAATTAATGTTGTCTTTTACAATTTTTATTAAAAATTCTAACGCGTGTTCTTCAGGAATCCATCCTAAATTAATTCCGTCTTCAAAATCAATAATCGTGTAACAAATATCATCGGCAGCTTCCACCAAATAGGTCAGCGGATGACGTAAATAACGCAACGTTCCCCTTTCCCTTTTCAACAAACCAAGCGTATCGGCAACATCTGAAAAGCTTGATTTATCTGCCTGAAAAAAACCGTATTTTTTATCTGAAATTTCGTTGGTTGGTTTTTTAGGCAAACTCTCTTTTGGATATTTCATGAAAGCACCCAACGTTGCATACGAAATTCGCAAACCACCTTCGGCACCCGGACGTGAATCGGTTAAAATATGATATCCGTTAGCATTCCCTTCAAAATCAATCAAATCTTGCCATTGTGCCGGCTCTAAATCTAATCGAAAATGCTCGCCTGCACCGTGCTTAAAAAAATCACCGATTGCTTTTTCACCCGAATGTCCAAACGGAGGATTTCCGATATCGTGACACAAACAAGCCGCCGCAACGATGGATCCGAAATCATTAATGGTGTAACCCAAATCAGTTAATTCGGTATATTTTTCGATAATCTTTGCACCTGCCAACCGACCGATAGATCGACCAACAACCGAAACTTCTAAACTATGCGTTAAACGAGTATGTACAAAATCGGTTTTTGATAGCGGAATTACCTGTGTTTTATCTTGCAAACTACGAAAGGCATTAGAGAAAATAATTCGGTCGTAATCTACTTCAAAACCAATTCGTGACGGATTTTCATCTTTGCGTTCGCGAACTTTTGTATCGCCAAATTTTTTTAAAGAAAGTAACTGTTTCCAGTCCATTATGGTATTTGTCATTTTTAAGACAATTGTTCGTTTATAATATTTTGTTTTACTTGTTTATAAAAATCGTCTTTCGCCTGTGCATACGACGCCTGATATAAACGTTTTTTTGGATGATATTTCTCGGGAATTGGAATTTTAAGGGTATCGTAAAGATCATCTAATAATTCATCCGATGGTTTTTCGTACGAAACCTGCCATTCAAAACGGCGTTTCAATGCCTCATCAATCATGTGAACCTGATTTGTAGCTGCAATTAAGATCGATTTCTGCGGAAAATAATCCATTAACTGAATAATAGCATTTACCACACGTTTCATTTCCGAATTATCTTTATTATCGTAATCGCGGATCTGCCCTAACGAATCGAATTCATCTAACAGCAAAACCATGCTTTCGTACTGCGATTCTTTAAAAAGCAAATCTAAATTTTTAGCAGTTTCGCCCAATTTTGATGAGATGATGGTTGCCAAATTCACAATCATCAGTTTTTTGTTCAAATGATTTGCAATCACTTTCGCAGTCATTGTTTTTCCTGTACCACTGTCGCCATACAACAACAATTTGTTCGAAATTGGTATTTTATACTGATCAAACAAATGCTTAAACTGCTGCTCGTGCAAAAACGCCATTAAATGACTTTTAATTTCGGGCGAAGCAATGAAATCTTCAAACGAAACGTTGCTTCTGTCGATATAATAAAAACTACTCATTTTATATAGATTGTGTTTTCTTTAATCCTTTGTAAGCCATGAAAAATGCACAAACCATTAAGATTGATGCTAAAACGAAAGGTGCACCCGGAAATTTAAACGGAGCCGAATCGTGCGTAAAGAAATAAAAAATACTTGTCATTACCAATGGTCCAAAAGTCGCTGTGGCACTGTTTAAACTTGCCAATGTTCCCTGAATTTGTCCTTGCTCGTTTGCAGGAACGTGATTGGTAATTTCCGACTGAATTGCCGGACCTGCCAAACCACCCAAACAATAAGGAATCAAGAACACAAAAACCATCCATTCTTGCGAAGCAAAAGCAATCAACAACAAACCGATGGAGTTTATGGAATATCCTATTAAAATACTTTTTCCGTTACCTATTCGCGGATTCACAAATCGGACTAAAACACCGTGCACCAAAGCCACTAAAAGACCAACAACACCAAGTGAAATACCCACCATACGCTCGTCCCAATTGTATCGGTACATGGTATAAAAACTCCAATTTCCGTTTACGGCGTGCGATGCAAAATACATAAAAAACATTGCGGAAACCAAACCTATAATATTCGGAAATTTCTTCAATCGAGCCAAAGCACCTATCGGATTCGCAGCTTTCCATTCAAAAATCCTACGCTTTTCAGGAGTTAATGATTCAGGCAACACGAAATATCCGTACACAAAATTCACAAAACACAAAGCAGCAGCAGCGTAAAAAGGCACGCGTGAACCAAACTGCCCCAACAAACCGCCTATTACTGGACCAATAATGAAACCAATTCCAAAAGCAGCACCGACCAAACCAAAATTCTTGGCTTTATTTTCGGGTGTACTAACATCTGATATATAAGCCATTGCCGTAGAAATACTGGCTCCGGTTATACCTGCAATGATTCTACCAACGAATAACCACGGTACATTTGGTGCTAATGCCAATACTAAATAATCGACTGCGAATGCTAGCAAAGAAATAAGTAAAACGGGTCTTCTGCCATATTTATCAGACAAACTGCCCATTAACGGCGCACACAAAAACTGGGTAAATGCATAGGCAAATGCCAACCAACCACCTAGTTGTGCAGCTTCGCTAATATCGGAATGATTTAATTCTTTCAATAGTTTGGGAATTACTGGAATAATAATGCCTATTCCTATAATATCGATTAACATTGTAATGAATATAAAACCAATTGCAGCTGATTTCTTGGAACTCATGTTTTTTAAAATTAGAAAACAAAGCTACGAAAACACAAGCACTTTTTATAAATTAGTATTTTAAAGTATCTATATTTATTATGAGAATTTTTACTTTTTTATTTTTGATTTTTTGTTTGATTTCCTGCAAAGACAAACAATTACAAACTGCCGAGTTTGATGAAATAATTCATTACAAACTAGATACTTTAGCAGTTGATGAAATGGATATTAAAGACATTTTATCTGGAGAAGCAATTCAAAATATTTCTGACACGTTGATTATTGATCGATTTACAGAATTTGGATTTGTGAGATCTGAAGTTGGTAAATCAGATTATATAAAACTAAATCAAGCATTAACATCTAACCAAAATACAATTGACAACACTAAATGTTTGCCTATATATCGAGATCTTCTAATTCTAAAAAAGAAGAATAAAACTGTTGGAATCTTTAAAATTTGTTTTGAATGTTCACAATTAAACTATATTGATACTTTTACTAACGAAGAAAGATTAATGACTGATGAGAACAGTTTAATGCTTGAGGAATTACTTGAATAACTTTATAAAACTATTTCTGAATTTTTCAATTAACTTTTACATCGCATTTATTTTTGATTAAAAATATTTATTTTAGCAACATAATATAAAACACTTATGAAAAATAAATATGTAGACTTTATTTCAGATAAACACTTACTAAATTGTGTTGAGAATTTACATAAATCTTATTTGAGAGCTAAAAACAAAATTTCCAAAAAGAGTTTTTACGCAAATAAAGTTGACACAATAAAACTTACTTTCGATTCTAAATTTAATGACATAAGCGAAGAAGATTTAATTCAAGCTGAAATTCTTCGTCAAATTGATAAATCAATTAACAATTCAATCGGTACTTTTCACGAACAAGTTTTAGGCGGAGTCCAAGGTTTTGAAATTGGAAACTTAAGTGGGTTTGATATTAAAGCAAATGATGATACGCTGTTTGCTGACATTAAAAACAAACACAACACGATGAATAGTAGTTCGGCTGAAGCTTTATTTCAAAAATTAGCTCGTTATGCAGATGACTACAAAAAGGCTAAATGTTATTGGGTTCAAATTTTAGCGAAAGGAAGTTTTAATGAATCTTGGAAAGGAGACATTAACGGAAAAGAATACAGTCATTCAAGAGTTTTTAAAATTTCTGGAGATCAGTTTTATGCTTTACTAACTGGACAAAAAGATGCGCTATACCAACTATACAAAGTTTTACCTAATGTAATTGATGATTATTTAAAATCTATTGAAAAAGATAACCCCGTAAAAGAAAATTCGGCTTTAGAAGAAATAACTTCTGAAACCGAAAAATCTAAACGTTCTATTTTAAATCAAATAACTTTTGAAAATTACAGCTATTATTTAGGGTTTGATAAGTTGTAATATGCGTTTAAAAATTGAATAATTGAATAGCCAACTTCACAGCCTAAATTTACCGGAACTGCATTTCCTATTTGTTTATATTGTTGAGCCATTGGTCCAGAAAACTCCCAATCGTCTGGAAAAGTTTGAATTCTCGCATATTCGCGAACAGTAAACGGTCGTGTTTCATCAGGATGGCAACGTTCAGTTTGTTTTTGAGCTGGACTACAAGTTAAAGTAAGACAAGGTTCGTCCCAACCAATTCGTCTTGCCATACCTGTTTTTCCACCTCCCAAATAAAAACTTGCTCCCATAAAATCTTTTTGAATTTCAACGGGTAAATCACGCCAATATCCTTTTGGAGGAACTAAATCTAAAACATTCTTTTTACTTTCAGGATATTTAACTCCTATGGACTTTGGAACATTTGTATTATACAATTCTCCTTTTTTAAGCGCATCTTTTAAATTGTAAATTTTCTTGTAAGGCTTGGGATATTCATACTTCAAGTTGATATCTTTTCTGATTCCAACCAAAATTAACCGCTCTCTTTTTTGTGGAACTTTATAATTTATTGCTTTTAAAACTTCGATTGGAACAACCTTATATCCAATTTCATCCAAAATAGAAATCATTCCCTGTAAAGTTTTTCCATTATCGTGGTTTAAAAGTCCCTTAACATTTTCACCAATACAAATTGGCGGGTTTACTTCTTTAACAACACGTGCAAATTCATAAAACAATGTTCCTCTAGCATCTTCAAACCCCAATCTTTTCCCGGCATAACTAAATGCCTGACAAGGAAATCCACCAGTAACAACATCTACTTGATTGTAATATTTCGAGAAATTAAAATTTTTAATATCGCCTTCTAAAACATTCCAATTAGGGCGATTTTTTCTCAAAGTTTCACAAGCATGTTTATCAATTTCATTTAAAGCAACGCATTTTAAACCTGCTTTTTCCATTCCTACCGCTAAACCGCCTGCACCTGCAAATAGTTCTAATACTTTATACTCATTTTCGGGTAACACAAAGTTTGAAACTGTTTCCTTAACATCTGAACTTAAAAACTCGGCAAATAAAGTTTCCACTTCTTCTCTTCTGTAAACTCTATAATTACTCATAGGCTCACGAACAGCAGAAAGTTTACCTTCTTCATCCCAACGGCGAAGTGTTTTTGTACTTTTATTCAGTAATTTTGCTGTTTCTGAAATAGTTAAATATTCACTCATAACCAAATTATACAACATTAGACATTGGTTACAAATATATAATTTTTTTTACAAAAAAAGTCTTCCCAACTGGAAAGACTTTTAACAATATAAAAAACAATAAAATATTATAATTCCAATGCTTTTTTAGGATCGTTGTTCATTAACAACTCCATTGGGTTTTCTAAAGCTTCTTTAACAGCTACCAAGAAACCAACAGACTCACGACCATCGATAATTCTGTGGTCATAAGATAATGCAATGTACATCATTGGCGCAATAACTACTTGTCCGTTTACTGCAACTGGACGTTCGATGATATTGTGCATTCCTAAAATACCCGATTGCGGCGGGTTGATAATTGGTGTTGACAACATAGATCCAAATACACCACCATTGGTAATAGTAAAAGTTCCGCCTGTCATTTCATCAACCGTAATTTGTCCGTCACGAGCTCTTGTTGCCAAACGCTTGATTTCTGCTTCAACACCACGGAAAGATAATAATTCTGCGTTGCGAACAACCGGAACCATTAATCCTTTTGGTCCTGAAACCGCGATAGAAATATCGGCGAAATCAAACTTGATCTGCTCTTGACCGTCGATCATTGAATTTACATCAGGGAATAACTGCAATGCGCGAGTTACCGCTTTTGTAAAGAAGGACATGAAGCCTAACGACGCATTGTGTTTTGCTTTAAAAGCATCTTTAAATTCGGTACGTAATTTATTTACTTCAGTTAAGTTAACTTCATTAAAAGTAGTTAACATTGCTGTTGTATTTTTAGCTTCAACCAAACGCTCTGCTACTTTTCTGCGTAACATAGACATTTTTTTGCGCTCTGTTCCACGAGGTCCGCCGGTTGGTGTTCCCATTGAAGGTGTTGCGTTTAAGGCATCTTCTTTAGTTACACGACCATCTTTACCTGTACCTTGAACAGATGCAGCGTCGATGCTTTTCTCGTCTAATATTTTTTTGGCAGCCGGCGATGCAGATCCTGTTGCATACGTAGCAGCTGGTGCAGATGCAGGAGCCGGAGCAGCCTTAACTTCTTCTTTTTTCTCTTCAGCTTTTGGAGCTTCTTCGGCAGCCGGTGCGCTACCCGATGGTTTTGCAGCACCTGTATCGATTAAACAAACTACCTGACCAACAGCCACAGCATCTCCTTCTTCCGCTTTTAAAGTAATAATACCACTAGCTTCAGCAGGTAATTCTAAAGTTGCTTTGTCAGAATCAACCTCAGCAATTGCTTGGTCTTTCTCTACATAGTCTCCGTCTTTTACTAACCAAGTAGCAATTTCCACTTCTGTGATTGACTCTCCTGGCGAAGGAACTTTCATTTCTAAGATACTCATGAGTATATTAATTTAATATTGTGTTATTTGAAAAACTTTCTAAAATTATAAATTTTTATCGAATACTTTAGCAATTGCTTTTGCATATCTTGCTTTAGATCGAACTGATGAACCTGCTGCTGGTGCAGCTGCGGCTGCTGGTGATGCCAAACGGAATTTAACTAAGTCAAAATTCATTAGCATATAACCGTAAGCACCCATGTTTTTAGGTTCTTCTTGTGCCCAAACAAAATCTTCAACATTCGGGTAAGAAGCAATTACTTCTTTTAATTTATCGTTATCTAACGGAAACAATTGTTCAACTCTTACAAAAGCAACATCGTTTCTGCCTAAATTTTCTTTTTCTGCCTGTAAATCGTAATAGAATTTACCTGAAACAAAAACCAGTGTTTTTACTGCCGATTTATCTTGAACCTTTGGATCATCTACAATTGTTTGGAACGATCCGTTTGTTAATTCTTCGATAGTTGAAGTAGCTTCTGGATGACGTAACAATGATTTTGGCGACATGATTACCAATGGTTTTCTAAAATCGGTAACCATTTGGCGGCGCAACATGTGGAAATGGTTTGCAGGCGTTGTACAGTTTGCTACATACATATTGTGGTTTGCACAAAGTTGTAAGTAACGCTCTAAACGTGCCGATGAATGTTCTGCTCCCTGGTGTTCGTAACCATGTGGCAATAACATAACGATACCGTTTTGGCTTCCCCATTTGTCTTCGCCAGCTGCGATATATTGATCGATCATAATTTGAGCACCGTTAGAGAAATCTCCAAACTGTGCTTCCCAAATTGTCAATGCTTTTGGATTTGCCATTGCATATCCGTATTCAAAACCTAAAACAGCATATTCTGATAAATGCGAGTTGTAAATACGCATTTGTCCGTTTTGTGATTTTATGTTGTTTAAAGGTACATATTCTTCTTCGGTTTCTTCGTTTTTGATAACAGCATGACGGTGCGAAAACGTTCCGCGTTGTACATCCTGACCTGTAAAACGAACATCGTACCCTTCAGAAATCAATGTTCCGTAAGCTAATAATTCACCCATTGCCCAATCTAAACGGTTGGTTTCGTAATACATGGTATAACGGTCCTTGATTAGTTTAGATATTTTGCTGATGAATTTAATATCTGTAGGCAATGCTGTTAAAACAGGCGCTACGTCGTCTAACATTTCGCGCGATACTTTTGTATCATACGTTTGCAGCATACGGTCAACATTTGCAATATGGTATCCCTCCCACTCTTTTTCCATGAACGGAATAATTACTGCTTTTTCTGTTGCTTTTGCCGCTGTTAGATTTTCTTCTAAAATTTCTTTGTATTTATCTTCTAAAGATCCAACAAAAGCATCGTCGATAATTTTATTTTCAATTAATCGAGCGCTGTAAATGTTACGTGCATTTTGATGTTTAGAGATCAATTTGTATAAAATTGGCTGTGTAAAACGTGGTTCATCACCTTCGTTATGTCCGTATTTACGGTATCCAACCAAATCAACAAAAACATCTTCTTTAAATTCCATACGATACGCCAAAGCAAACAACATTGCTTTAACCGCCGCTTCGGTATCATCTGCATTTACGTGTACAACCGGTGCTGCAACAACTTTAGCAATATCGGTAGAATAAACACCCGAACGTGCATCTTTATAACTTGTTGTAAAACCAACCTGATTGTTTAAAACCACGTGAATTGTACCGGCTGTTTGGTAAGCACGTAATTTGCTCATTTGAACAATTTCGTACACAATACCCTGCCCTGCTACCGCAGCATCTCCATGTAAGGCAATTGGCAATACTTTAGAGAAATCGTCTGCGTATAATTTATCTTGTTTAGCACGAACAACACCTTCTATAACCGCACCTACGGTTTCTAAATGCGATGGGTTTGGCGCTAAATTTAATGTAACTTTATTTCCTGATTTTGTTTCACGGTTAGATGTATATCCTAAATGGTATTTCACATCGCCATCAAACGTATCGGCAACATCGGCATAATCTTTCCCATCGAATTCTGTAAAGATATTCTGCGCAGGTTTCTGCATAATGTTTGCCAAGATATTCAAACGCCCACGGTGTGCCATTCCAATAACAACATCTTCTACACCTGCTGATCCGGCAGCTTCAATCATAGCATCTAATGCAGGAATGGTAGCTTCTAACCCTTCTAACGAAAAACGTTTCTGACCTACATATTTTGTATGGAAGAAATTCTCGAAAGCCGCAGCCTGAACCAATTTCTCTAATATATGTTTCTGCTGATCTGTAGTTAAATCAGAAATTTTAGATTCTACATATTTAGAAATCCACTGAACTTTTTCTTCGCTCGGGATATACATATATTCAATACCCAAAGTTGTACAATAGGTATTTTGTAAATGATCTATAATTTGCTGTAAGGTACTTTTTTGTAAGTGAATGCTTTGTGCAGCATCAAAAGTAACGTTTAAATCGGCTTGTGTAAGACCAAATTTTTCGATAGAAAAATCAGGCGCTTCACCGGTTTTCTCTATTAGGGGATTTGTTTTTGTTAATAAGTGACCGTGCGTTCTGTAAGCATCGATCAACTTTAAAACCGCAAATTCTTTTTTAACCGAATCAGCTATAATTGCCGATTCGCCAGAACCTTGGTATGCATTTGATAATTGTTCTACCGGGCCACCATTGAACTCATTTGCAAAATCGAACCCTTGAAAAAAACTTCTCCAACTTGGTTCAACACTATCAGGACTTGTTAGGTACTGATCGTATAAATCGGCAAAAAATGAGGTATGTGCAGCGTTTAAAAAGGAAAACCTATCCATAATATTTGTCTAATGACTCTTTTTTTCGTTAAAAAATTTTCACAAAAATACAATAGTTTCAATTAATATTACAACATTTTAAACAGTTTTATACTTTATTTTTTACTTGATTTTACATTTTTGATTTTTACAGTATGTGCTTATAAAATAGTTTTTTACGGATACCGTTTTTAATTGCTTTATTTTTATGAACTTTATTGTTTATTGGTCTTTTTTAAATTCATTTTTTCATTATTCGCAGTGAGATACATTATTGTTAATTGACACACAATTTTAACAATTAAGATACATTTAACTGTTTAATTAATATCTTAGCGAAAATTTGATTCCCTTATGAAAAAAATATTTTACACACTTACAGCTTGCTTTTTAATAGGATTTAATTCGTTTGCACAAGAAAATCAGGATACCTACCAACCGCGTACCACTACTTTTTTTAGTGATATGCAATTTGGTGGCGGATTAGGCTTGGCTTTTGGTAGCGGATTTACCAATATTGCAGTTTCGCCTATGGCATTAAAACCAATTACCGAACAATTTTCGGCAGGTTTGGGATTGCAGTTTAATTATTTAAGATCGAAAGGTTTTTATGAAAGTACATCGTACGGTGCAAATATTTTAGGAATTTACAGTCCGGCAGAAATGATTCAGCTTTCGGCAGAATTGGAACAATTACTTGTGACCAATACTATTTATACCGATTTTTCTAAAATCAACACCATTAATGATAATTTTTGGAACACCGCTTTGTTTTTAGGCGCTGGTTACACAACAGAAAATGTAACAATTGGTGTTCGCTATAATGTTTTATACAAAAAAGATGATTTGGTTTACAACCAAGCTTGGATGCCTTTTATCCGCGTTTTCTTTTAGAATGATATAATTTAGATATAAAAAATCCGAAACAATGTTTCGGATTTTTTATTTATACTGTTCTGCTCATTAATGATAAAGCAAATTCTTTTAGCTCTTCTTTAAAATGATAAGGTATTTCTAATGTTTCTAACTGCAATAATGCTTTCTGCGTATATTCTTCTATTAAAAGCTGGGTATCGTTTGTGGCATTTGTTTTTTCGAATAAGGATTTAACAGCTTCAATTTTTTCTTGTCCGCCTTCTTTCGATGAAAACCAGTTTAACAATTCGGTTTTATCGGTAGCTGAAGCATTTTCTAAAGATCTTAAATACAAATAGGTTTTCTTATTCTCTAAAATATCGCCACCAATTTGTTTTCCAAAAGTTGCAGTTTCGCCAAAAGCATCTAAATAATCGTCTTGTAACTGAAACGCAATTCCCAAATCTCGACCAAAATTATAAATAGCAACTTTATTATTTTCGGTAGTTTTTGCAACAATAGCACCCATTTCTAAAGCTGCACCTACTAAAACCGCCGTTTTATATTCGATCATTTTAATATATTCTGGAATACTAACGTCGTTACGGGTTTCAAAATTGATATCTAACTGTTGTCCTTCACAAACTTCCAACGCCGTTTTACTGAACAATTTGGCAAGATCCTTAAAAATAGCAGGTTCGTAATTCTCGAAATACTGATAAGCCAATATCAGCATGGCATCGCCCGATAAAATCCCGGTATTCAGATTCCATTTCTCGTGAACGGTTTTATTACCTCTTCTCAATGGCGCTTCATCCATAATATCGTCATGAATCAACGAAAAATTATGAAACAACTCAATAGCAACTGCTGCATGAATGGCATCGGTAGGTTGCGCCCCAAAAACCTCGGCTGCAAAAAGAGTAAGCAACGGACGTAAACGTTTACCTCCCAAATTGGCAATATACCCTATTGGTTCGTAAAGTTCCTTTGGTTCTTTCTTAAAATTAATTTGATTTATATAATCGGCGACAGCGCTTTTGTATTCAATGAAATTATTCATAAAAGGTGTAAACTTCGTTTCAAGAATACAAATGTAAGCTAATTAATCATGTAAATAAAATTTAAAAAAAAACTTTGGAAACTTTTTTGGTATTTAAAGTTTCCTACTTACCTTTGCCGAAACTTTTTGACTGAATGAAAGAGACTGTATTAAAAAAATCTTTAGAATTATTCATTAAAAACGGCTTTAAAGCTGTTACTATGGATGATATAGCTAAAGAACTAGGAATATCAAAAAAAACGATTTATCAGCATTTTTCGGCTAAAGATGAATTGGTAAAAGCAACCGTTGATTATGTTTTTATATCTGCAACCGATAAAATGAAGAGCATTGCCGGAAATTGTAAAACACCAATTCACGAGCATTTTGAAATGAAAAGCTGTTTAGGCGATTTGTTCGGGCAGAATATTCAGGCGAGTACGATCTATCAGTTTAACAAATATTACCCAAAATTAGCAGAGCGCATTCAGCGAAAGAAACACGAAAATTACGATTTTACGATTCTTAGAAACTTGCGCGACGGTGTTGAACAAGGTTATTACAGAAAAGATATTGATATAGATTTTGTAGGAAAAATCTTTTTTGCAAGTACTACCGCATTTTTTAACGATGAGATCTTTATTAACCTGCAAAGTAACCAATCTATAGACGAGTTGAATTACAAATTATTGGAATACCATTTAAGAGGAATAGTTACCCCGAAAGGATTAGAAATATTAGAACAATTATTACAAAAATCATAAATACCAATGAAATATAGAATTTCAATTTTATTAGCGTTTTTAGGATTCTTTGCCCAGGCACAAGAACAATTAACGCTTAAAGATGCGGTTAATTACGCTTTGCAAAATAAAGCCGAAGCCGTAAAAGCCCGTTTAGACGTGCAAAACAGCGAATACAAGATTGATGAAGTTCGCGCTAGTGCTTTACCGCAAATTAGTGCAACAGGAGGCTTAACATATAATGCTATCATACAAAAAAGTGCCGTTGATGGTAGTTTTTTTGGTCAGGGCCCAGGTATTATGATGATACCTTTTGGGTTACCATGGCAATCAAATGCTTCAGTATCATTAAATCAGCAAATATTTAACCAGGCTGTTTTTACCGGCTTAAAAGCCGCAAAGAATACAAGAGAGTTTTACAAAATTAACGCACAGCTAACAGAAGAACAAGTTATCGAAAAAGTTGCAAACAGCTATTTTGAAGCTTATAAAACTGAATCGCAGCTTAAAACCGTAGACAAAACCATTGAAAATACGGGTCGTGTTCGTGAGGTAATTAAAAGTTTGTTTGATAACGGTTTGGCAAAAAAGATTGATTTAGATCGTATTGATGTTACACTAAACAATTTAAAGAGTAATCGTCAGCAATTAATTAATGCCTTACAGTTACAGGAAAATTCTTTAAAATATTTGATTGGTATGGATATGAATCAAGACATAGAATTACCTGATAATACGTTTGAAGTTACAAAACATGCATTAGTAGATGAATCTGTGAATATTGAAAACAGAACCGAAATTTTATTGTTAGAAAAGCAAAGCGAATTATTAGTACTAAACAAGAAAGCAATTGCTGCAGAAGGTTATCCTAATTTAAGTCTTACGGCTAATTACGGCTATTTAGGTTTTGGAGAAGAACTTCCTTGGTTTCAAAAACTTCCAGGTGCTGCTTGGTCTAATTTTTCTGCGATAGGTTTAAATTTAAACATCCCTATTTTTAATGGTGGATCGGTTAAAGCAAAAGTTAAGCAAGCACAAATTGACATAGAGAAATTAGAAGCCGACAAACGTGACACTCGTTTAGGATTAGATTTAGAACTTAAAAATGCTGTCACACAAATTAACAACTCATTAATCACATTAAATATTCAAAAAGAGAATGTTAATCTGGCTAAAGAAGTATTAACAAACATAGAAAACAATTACAAATTTGGTTTGGCAACCTTAACAGATTTGTTAGATGCTGAAACACAATATGCCGATGCACAGAACAATCACACCAATGCTTTACTAGATTATAAAGTAGCCGAAATAGCATTAATTAAAGCAAAAGGAGAATTAAAATCATTAACACAAGAATAAAACTAATTGCATTTAAACATGAAAAAAATAATTATAACAGGAATAGTAATAATTGCAGCTTTAGCAGGAATTATGTACGTTTTAAATAAAAATCAAGAAAAAAGCGCGGCGGAAACTGCAGTAGTGGCTCAAAAAAACACTGCAGTAGCAGTACGTGTAGAAACAGCAGATTTTAATGATGTAAGCGGTGAATATATTGCAAACGGTGTTTTTGTTCCAAAACAAGAAGTAAAGATTTCTGCTGAAACTCCAGGAATTGTTTCTCGAGTAATGGTTAAAGAAGGATCTTACGTTATTGCAGGTCAAACATTGGCAGTTATTAAAGCTGACAAGCAAAATGTAAATGTAAGCAACATGCAGGCAAACTACAATAATGCGAAAGCAGAAGTTGCCCGTTTTGAAAGTGCTTATGCAACAGGTGGTGTTACAAAACAACAGTTAGATCAAATGAAGTTGCAATTGGTTAACGCTAAAAACAACTTACAAAGTGCGCAACTTACAGCTGGCGATGTTAACATTAAGGCATCGTTTTCTGGTATCGTAAATAAAAAGAGTGTTGAACCAGGAGCATACGCAAATCCAGGAACCGAATTATTCGAAATCGTAAATGTATCAACCTTAAAACTAAAGGTAAATGTTGACGAGAAAAACGTTGGTTCTTTAAAAATGGGTCAGTCTATTAAAGTACAATCGCCGGTTGTTGCAGATAAAGAATTTACAGGTAAAGTTTCTTTTATTGCTCCTAAAGCCGATGCGAGTTTAAACTTCCCGGTTGAATTAGAAATTCAAAATAATTCTGCAAACGATTTAAAAGCAGGTATGTACGGTAACGCTTATTTTGGTAACAGCCAAATGGCAAACGTATTAACCATTCCTCGTACAGCATTTGTTGGAAGTGTAAGCAGTAGCCAGGTTTTTGTTTACAAAGGTGGTAAAGCGGTGTTAACTAAAGTTGTTGCAGGTAGAACTTTTGGCGATATGATCGAAGTAATTTCAGGAATCGAAAAAGGTGCACAGGTAATCACTTCGGGTCAAATAAATTTAGCTAACGGAACAGCCGTTGAAATCATTAAATAATTAAGGATACCTATCAATGAAAATATCTGAAATATCAATAAAAAGACCCAGTATCATCATCGTAGTATTTTTGATGCTGATACTTGGGGGTATTGCTTCGTACTTTAGTATGGGGTACGAATTAATCCCAAAATTCGACGTAAACGTAATTACGGTTCAAACAATATATCCGGGTGCAGCTCCATCAGAAGTTGAAACCTCAGTTACCAAGGTAATTGAAGATGCCGTTTCTTCGTTGGAAAACGTTAAGAAGATCGAATCAAAATCTATGGAAAGTGTATCGGTTGTAATGATCACACTTAATACGGGTGCCGATGTGAACTTTTTGCTTACCGATGCCCAACGAAAGATTAATGCGGTTATTAACGATTTACCCGACGATGCCGAAACGCCGTCTTTAAGTAAATTCTCTTTAGATGACGTTGCCATTATGAACCTTTCGGTAACATCAAACCTTACAGAGAAAGAACTTTATAATTTGTTAGACCAAAAAATACAGCCGGTTTTCGCACGTATTAACGGTGTAGCAAAAGTAGATTTGGTTGGTGGTGAAGAACGTGAAATTCAAGTAAGTGTAAAACCTGAAAAATTAGCAGGTTACGGACTAACAATTAGTCAAATTCAACAGATTTTGGCTTCATCAAACATGGATTTCCCTACCGGAAACATTAAAACACAAAGCAATCAAACAACAATTCGTTTATCAGGTAAGTTTGCTTCGTTAGATCAAATGCGTAACCTGCCAATTACAACACCAACAGGTACATCAATTCGTTTAAGCGATATCGCCGATGTACAAGACGGTATTAAAGAGGTAGAAAAAATTGCACGTATCGATCAGAAAAACACCATCTTAATGCAGGTGTTCAAGCAGTCTGATGCGAATGCGGTGGAAGTTTCAGAAGCCGTAAAAAACACAATTGCAACAATTCAGGAAGATTATAAGCAACAAAACATACAAGTAGGAGTTGCATCGGATTCTACCGATTATACCATTAGTGCTGCTGATCACGTAATGTTAGATTTAGGTATCGCAGTTGCGCTTGTAGCATTTATCATGTTGTTCTTTTTACACAGTTTGCGCGATGCTGCCATTGCAACCATTGCCATTCCGTTATCGTTAGTTGCAACATTTATAGGTTTAAATTTATTAGGTTACACGCTTAACTTAATGACATTATTAGGTTTATCGCTTGTTGTAGGTATTCTGGTGGATGATGCCATTGTGGTTATCGAGAATATTCACCGCCACATGGAAATGGGTAAAAACAAAGTACGTGCTGCGTTTGATGGTGCTAAAGAAATTGGTTTTACCGTAACAGCTATCACCTTGGTAATCGTGGTTGTATTCTTACCAATTGCCATGTCAACCGGTTTGGTATCCGATATTTTACGTCAGTTCTGTGTTACCGTGGTAATTGCAACAATGTTGTCTTTATTGGTGTCGTTCACCGTAGTTCCTTGGTTGTACTCTCGTTTCGGAAAATTATCGCACATAAGTAAGCATTCGTTTTTCGGAAAGATCTTATACGGATTTGAAGCAGGTTTATCTAAACTTACAAACGGAATTTCTGGAATTTTAGAATGGTCGTTAAAAAACCGTAAAAACAAAATCATTACGTTATTATTAACATTGGTATTGTTCTTTGCATCGATTGGTTTAGCAGTTGGTGGATATATTGGTGGTGGATTCTTCCCTACAAGTGATAAAGAAGAATTTTTAATTCAGTTTGAATTACCTAAAGATGCTTCTATTGAACAAACTAACTTATTAACACAAAAAGCAGAAGCTTACTTATCGAAAAAACCGGAAATCGAAAAAATGATTACTACGGTTGGTCAAGCTTCTGATGGTATGATGACAACTTCAGGAACAAAATACAAATCTGAAATTCAGATTTACCTAGAAGACGGTCACAAGCATAAAGAATCTACCAAAGTATATTCTGCGAAGTTAAAACGCGAAATGGAAGGCGTTTTAGTAGGTGCAAAAGTTAAAACGGTTGAAGTTGGTATTATGGGTGCAGAACAAGCCCCATTAATGTTAACTGTAATTGCATCAAGCCAGGAAGACGCTTTGGAATACGCTCGTAAAGCAGCAGATTTATTGGAGAAAATTCCAGGTTCTCGCGAGGTTCGTTTAACATCTGAAGATGGAAATCCTGAAGTTGTTGTAAAATTAGATCGTGATAAAATGAATGCTTTAGGTTTAAATGTTGCAACTGTAGGTATGACCATGCAGACAGCATTTGCAGGAAATACCGACATGAAGTACCGTGCTGAAGATACAGAATACGATATTAATTTACGTTACGATGAAATTGGTCGTGGTACTATTGACGACGTTAAAACATTGAAATTTATCAACAACAGTGGTCAGTCAATCATGTTAGAGCAGTTCGCAGATATCACTTACGGTTCTGGTCCATCGTTATTAGAGCGTCGTGATAAATCGCCAGCGGTATCAATTCAAGCACAGGTTGTTGGTAAATCAGAAGGAACAATTGCAACAGAATGGGAAGCAGAATTTTCTAAATTGAAATTAAAACCGGGTGTAACCTTTAAATGGGGTGGTAACAAAGAAAATCAGGACGAAGGTTTTGGTACATTGGGAATCGCTTTATTAGCATCGATCTTGTTAGTGTACGCAGTAATGGTTGTATTATACGACAGTTTCTCTAAACCATTCATTATCTTATTCTCTATTCCGTTATCATTCATTGGTGCGTTATTATTCATGGCATTAACCAACCAAACATTAAACATTTTTACCATTTTGGGTATCATTATGTTAATTGGTCTGGTAGCCAAGAATGCCATCATGCTTGTGGACTTTGCCAATCATAAAAAAGAATTAGGTTACAGCACGTACGATGCCTTGGTAGCAGCCAACCACGCACGTTTCCGCCCGATCTTAATGACAACAATTGCAATGGTTATTGGTATGTTACCTATTGCAATGGCACAAGGAGACGGATCTGATTTTAACCGCGGTTTGGCAATTGTAATTATTGGTGGTTTGATATCATCGTTATTCTTAACCTTAATTATTGTACCGGTTGTTTATGCTATTTTCGATGGAATTGGTCGCAGATTCAGAAAAGGTAAAAAAGCCGATTATTCAGAATTAATGGTTGCCGATTACGAAGAAAACGAGAATTTCGTTGACGAATTCGGTGAAAAACAAAACTAATTTTTTCATTATATTTTAAGAAACGACCTTCGGGTCGTTTTTTATTTACCATATATTTAACAGTCCGTTTAATTTACATTTTCTAACTTTAGTATTATTAATTTTAAATCATATTGCTATGAACAGATTAGAATTAGAAGGAAAATGGAACAAAATCAAAGGATCCGTTAAACAGAAATACGGAGAATGGTTTGATGATGACAAGGCGTTTGCCGAAGGTAAATTTGATGAATACATTGGTAAGATTCAAGAAAAAACCGGCAGAACAAAAGAAGACATTGAACAGGAAATTAGAGATTGGCAAGACGAAGACAACCATCTTTAATCGTTCATTAAATACTTAATTTTAAAAGAGATAACAATTTGTTATCTCTTTTTGTTTTTCAAATGATTTTTTTATTATTTTTAATATACAATCAATTAATAAAAAAGACTATGAGCGAGTATACACTGGCTGCTTTTGTTGAAAAAACACGACAAAACGAAAGAGAACACGATTATTTTGAGTTAGAAAAACCTCAAATGTTAGAGATTAATTTGAACAACCAGTTCGTTTGGACCAAAAACGGAAGTATGGTTGGATACGTTGGAAACATTAAATTCGAGCGTGAAGGTATGCTTTCCGGAGGTTTAGGAAACCTTTTAAAGAAAACACTTACAGGCGAAGGTGCAAAGTTGATGAAAGCCAGCGGAACCGGTCGTTTATATGTTGCCGATTCAGGTAAAAAAGTTCAAATCTTAAAGTTAGAAGGCGAATCGATCTGTGTAAACGGAAACGATATTTTAGCACACGATCAAACCATTAAAAACGAAATCACGATGCTTAAAAGCATTGCCGGGATGATGTCTGGCGGATTGTTTCAAGTTCGATTAACCGGAAATGGTCACGTAGCAATTTCTACACACGGCGATCCATTAACGTTGTTAGTAAAACCGGGCGAACCTGTATTTACGGACCCTAATGCAACTGTTGCGTGGAGTGGTAATTTAAAACCTGAATTAAAAACCAATGTTTCGTTTAAAAGTTTATTAGGTCGCGGCAGTGGTGAAGAATTCCAAATGATGTTTCAAGGTGAAGGCTGGGTTTTAATTCAACCTTACGAAGAAGTATATTTCCAACAGAAATAATTTAAAAGTGATCATTAAAACACAACGATTAACATTAAGACCTATTGAACTTAAAGACCGTATCGAAGTTTACAAATACCGTAGCAATCCCGAAATCAGTCAGCATTTAAGCTTTGTACCTGAATCTTTAGAAGATGTAGATCACTTTATTACAAAAAATCCGAAAGAATTCAATTTACCCGAAACATGGTTTCAGTTAGTAATTGTTCTTAAAGAAACAAATGAAGTTATCGGTGATATCGGTGTTCATTTTTTTGGAAAAGAGCATAAGCAGATTGAATTGGGATACACTTTAAGTAGTCTTCATCAAAATAAAGGTTTTGCAAGCGAAGCGATTGAAGATGTGATTGATTTTTTATTTACAGATTTAAACAAACACCGTATTGTTTTATCAATCGATCCAGAAAACAAAGCTTCTATTAAATTAGCTGCAAGATTGGGATTTCGTAAAGAAGGTCATTTTGTAAAAAGTCTGTTTTTTAAAAATCAGTGGGTTGATGACGTTGTGTACGTATTATTAAAAGAAGATTGGTTAACAGCCAAATATGTTTAAAACAAAAAACCAGCTTTTCAGCTGGTTTTTTTATGATATTATCCTAAAAACGGATATCTGTAATCTGTATCTGGTACAAATGTTTCTTTAATAGTTCGTGGAGAAACCCAACGTAACAAGTTAATCATAGAACCTGCTTTGTCGTTAGTTCCCGATCCTCTTGCGCCACCAAATGGTTGCTGACCAACAACTGCACCTGTTGGTTTATCATTAATATAGAAGTTACCTGCTGCATTTTCTAATGCTTTAGTAGCTGTTTCAATTGCATAACGGCATCCAGAGAAAATGGCTCCAGTTAATGCGTATTCAGATGTACTGTCAACCAATTTCAAGCTATCTTCCCATTTATCATCTTCATAAACATAAACAGTTAAAACCGGACCAAACAATTCGCGCTCCATTGTATCGTACATTGGATTGGTTGTTACAATAACCGTTGGCTCAATAAACCAGCCTTTAGATTTATCGTAACCGCCACCAACAACAACTTCTGCTTCGTTTGATGCTTTTGCAGCATCGATAGCTTTAGCTAATTTATCGAAAGAAGATTCTGAAATCACTGCCGATATAAAGTTGCTCATATCTTCTGTAGAACCCATTTTGAATGAGTTTAAATCTGTAATTACATAACCTTTAATTTCTTCCCATAAAGATGCAGGAATATATGCGCGAGAAGCTGCCGAACATTTTTGTCCTTGATACTCAAAAGCACCGCGAGATAAAGCCGTAGCTACTTCTTTTGCATTTGATGATGGATGTGCCCAAACGAAATCTTTTCCGCCGGTTTCACCAACAATACGTGGATATGTTTTGTATTTACTAATGTTGTTTCCTATTGTTTTCCAGAAATCGTTAAAAACGCCTGTTGATCCTGTAAAGTGAATTCCTGCAAAATCAGCCGATTCTAAAATAGTGTTGGTAATCATAGAAGAATCGCCATAAATTACGTTGATAACTCCGTCTGGCAAACCTGCTTTTTTGAAAATTTCAACAATTACGTTTGCAGAATAAATTTGTGTTGCAGCCGGTTTCCAAACTACAACATTACCCATCATTGCTACACAAGAAGGTAAATTACCCGCAATTGCCGTAAAGTTAAAAGGTGTAATAGCGTAAACAAAACCTTCTAACGGGCGCTGCTCTACTCTATTCCAAATGCCTTTTGATGAAATTGGTTGTTGTTTGTAAATTTCGGTCATATATTGCACATTGAAACGTAAGAAATCTATAAACTCACAAGCAGCATCAATTTCTGCCTGGTGAACCGTTTTTCCTTGTGCAATCATTGTAGCCGCGTTTAATTTTGCACGGTAAGGACCTGCAACTAATTCAGCAGCTTTTAAAAAGATCGCTGCACGGTGTTCCCATGCCATTTGCGACCATTTAACGCGTGCTTCTAAAGCAGCATCAATTGCATCTTGAATTAAATCTTGTGTTGCTGTATGGTATGTTCCTAAATGATGTTGGTGATCAAACGGAGGAAAAAGATTTTTTGTAGATCCTGTTCTTACTTCTTTTCCACCAATGTATAATGGAATATCAACCGTTGATTGATACATTTCTTTAAATGCTTGTTGCACTTGTTCGCGCTCTGGAGTTCCCGGAGCATACGTTTTAACCGGCTCGTTTACAGCCACTGGAACGTTAAAAAATCCTGTTGACATTTGTTTTTATTATTTTAGTTGAATATATACGGAACACTCATATTAAACAATGGTATTCTTACATGAAATATTTGCGATGTGCTAAAGTTAACAAAGGTAAAATAGCCCTGCATACTGCCTATAAAGCCTTGAATGTATGATCCTGATGTGTACTGAAACGTTTCGTTTGGATTTACAATTGGTTTTTGACCAATTACGCCGTCGCCTTCTACAACTTCATCATTATTGAACGAATCTTTTATAAGCCAATACCTGCGTAAAAGCTGCACTACATCATTACCTTGGTTTTCTATACTAATTTCGTAGTTAAAAAAGTTCACAAGATTATTTAAATGCAAACTTTGTTTAACATACTGCACTTTTACAATAATTTTTATTCCTCTTGTGATTTTTGAAACCATATTTTAGAATTTATCCAAAATTACAAATAAATTTTTAATTGGTAATAAGTTTACTGTCGGCTTTACCAAGACCAATTATTCTCTCGTAACGATCTGAATCATTCTTATAATAAACCAAAGCATTGTATTGGTTTTCTGTTTCAAAGTAATTACCACCGGGATTCAACTCATCTAAAACAGTACCATCAGCCTTGGCAATAATGTATTTGTAATTTGTAAATCCTTGTTTTAAAAGCAATGCGGTAGTGTAAGTTTGTGTAGCTTCATCGAACTTTATTTCATAATCGCTGTTCAACTGGTAATTATTGAACATACCCACAATGTATAATTTTTGCGATGATGGTAATTTATCTAAATGATAATTAAAATAAACCCAGGCATAATCAGCTTCGGTATTATGATTTTCGCGTAAGGCGTTCCGAGTTTTAAATCCGCCGTTTATATCCTGATAAAAAGTATAAAAATTACTTTCTTTTAGTGGATACTTCTCTCTCAAAGTAATTTCGAACAAATCACTCCGAGTAATTTTCTCTACATTATTGTTTACTTGTTTGATATCGCTATTGTCAAAAAACAAAAATTCATTTCCTCCCCAAAAGTTCGTTTCTTCATCGTACTGATATTGAAACTGATTACCAATTACATACTGCGGATTTAAGCCCGTAAGCGCATTGTACCATTGTCCGTTTTGCAACAACACTACATTTACATTTTTTTTGGGGTTTTGGAGTACGGTAGTTCCAAAATCAATAGTCATATAAACATTTTGTTTTTCAGCAGCTACTTTTAAGTTCCGAGTTTTTTTAATTTCCATAGAAACCGATGCTAAATCTTCGTACAAAACAAAACGGCGTTCAATAACTTTTTCATTTGCATTATTATAAATCTCCAGCTTATAGTTTCCCGAAATCATAAATTTTGTATCTCGGTTTGGCAACGAAAGTTTATAATGAACAAAAGCCTGCAAGGTATTGAACGATGTTTCAAAAGTAGTGATGCGCAAATTTTGCATTCCGCTTAAATATTCGGTCACTTTTAAATCCGATTGTTTCCAATCACGCGTACAATGCACAATTTTATAGTAATAATCCGTTTCGCTGCCCATTAAATCATCAAACGAAAATCGAAAAGTTTCATTCAAACGAAAAATCGGAATAAGCGATTCATTACCCTGATTGAAAGAAACCGACTTGATATAATAAGGATCACCAGCAGCAAACGCAGGAACTATTGATACATATAACAGAATAAGAAGTACAATTTTTTTCATAGCTGATAAAATTCGGATTCTTGTAAAGATACTAATCATTTATAAAACGTTCAATTTTAAAAGTTTTTTTTCGATTTTTAAAAATCACTCGATAAAAATGTTTTATTTTGCAATTAATTTAAATAAAATATTTATTATGAAAAAAATCGTTTTATCATTAGCAGTTATTGGTGGATTAGTTTTCACATCTTGTAAGAAAGATGCTGCTCAAGAAAATTTAGAGAACAAATTAGATTCAATTACAGAAAAAGTTGAAGATACTTTAAACGTTGTAAAAGAAGAAGTAGCTAAAACTGTACCTACTTTAGAAGCTAAAATCAAAGAAGCTGAAGAAGAATTGAAAAAAGCTGTAACTGTAGAAGAAAAACAAGCTGCAACTAAAAAATTAAACGATGCAAAATCTGCATTAGCAACTTTAAAAGGCGAAGCGCTTTCTACAACAGAAGAAGTTAAGCAAGAAGCTACTGCTGCTGCAAACAAAGCTGGTAATGCAGTTAAAACATCAACTAATAATGCTGCTAAAAAAGTAGAAAAGAAAGTTGAAAAAACTAAAGAAGAACTTTCTAAAGAAGTTAAAAAAGCGGAAGGAAAGATAGAAGAAAACACAAGAGAAGTAACTAAAGAAGCTGTACAAGTTAAAGGCAGACTTATTAAGAGCAACTAATTCCTTTTTAATTTATTAAATTTCAGATAATAAAAAACAGAGCATATAGCTCTGTTTTTTTATTATTAATTGTAAAAATTATTTTACAATTTTAGTTAATTTAACATTATCAATTTTTTGAACATTGTTAAAGTTAACAGATTCATTTGTTAATTGAGTAGCTCTTAAAGATTTTAAGTTTGAAGTTGACTTACCACCTGATAATGTGAATCCTAATGGTCCATTCATAGCTCCATTGAAAGTTAAATCAACTTTGCCTTCTGCAAAAGTAGTTGAAGTTGTATAGTTAATTTTCGCCCCATCTTCATCCCAAACAGCGATGTTCATATTGAAGGCAGAAATTCCTTCAGGATCAGCAACAGACTCTCCACCAACCATAACTTCAGTTGCTAATACATAAAGCACTTCAGATTCATGTGGATATACAGCTGTTTCACCATCAATTGGAACAAAAACTTGAGTCCATAGTGCATTTGAAGATGTTTGCCATTCAGTACCTTCGCCCTCATGAGAAACAAAAATCCAACGTGTTGCAAGTTCTGGAGCTTCTTCAGTTCCGATATTGTAAGCTATCATTTGATTTTCAGCATTAACCACAACACCTGTAGTTGTAGTATCTAACTGATAGTCAGTTCCAGCCCAAGTCATTTTGCCTGCACTTTCTACTACTGGTGGTGGTGGTGGTGGTGTTGAATCATCACCTCCACAAGAAGTTACTGTTAAAGACCCTGCAGCAACAAAAGCAATTGTTGCTAAAGATAAAAATACTTTTTTCATAATAGATTTATATTATTTTATTGTTAATTTACAAGGCTAATTTAAGTATTAATTTTTAAAAAACAATACTTAACAAAAAAAAATGCTTTTTTTAACACAATTCAAATATACAATTCTTTGCTTAAAAGTAATAAAAATGCACTATTTTTGAAGATCAGAAACTTACTAAAAATAAAAACAATAATAAAATATGAACGAGCATTTTGAAACCAATCCGTTAATTGATCGTTTACCAGAACACCTTAAACAGTTTATTAAACCACAAAGTTACGAAGACTACACTGCCATAAACCAAGCGGTATGGCGTTATGTAATGCGTAAAAATGTGGATTATTTATCTAAAGTTGCACATTCATCTTATTTGGAAGGTTTACAAAAGACTGGAATTTCTATTGAAAGCATACCAAGTATGTACGGTATGAACCGTATTTTAAAAGAAATTGGCTGGGCCGCTGTTGCTGTGGATGGTTTTATTCCGCCGAATGCATTTATGGAATTTCAGGCTTACAATGTCTTGGTTATTGCTTCAGATATTCGTCAACTTGAAAATATTGAATACACACCAGCTCCGGATATTATCCACGAAGGTGCAGGTCACGCTCCTATTATTGCAAATCCGGAATACGCAGAATATTTACGCAGATTCGGTGAAATTGGCTGTAAAGCTATTTCATCTGCACACGACTATGAAATTTATGAAGCAATCCGTGAATTATCTATTTTAGAAGAAGCCGAAGGAACACCAGAAAGCGAGTTGATTAGAATTCGATCTAAAGTTGAAGATTTACAAGCAAAATCAACAGAACCATCGGAAATGGCATTGATTCGTAATTTACATTGGTGGACGGTTGAATACGGTTTAATAGGAACTGTTGAAAATCCTAAAATATATGGTGCCGGTTTATTATCATCAATTGGCGAAAGCGAATGGTGTATGACCGATAAAGTTGAAAAGCTACCTTATAGTATAGACGCTGCTTACCAAGGGTTCGATATTACAAAACCGCAACCACAATTATATGTAACAAAAGATTTTGCAGAGTTAAGCATGGTTTTAGAAGAATTTGCGAATAAAATGGCATTGCGAACTGGTGGTTTAAGCGGAATTAAAAAACTGATTCATTCTAAAGCGTTGGGAACGATAGAACTTTCAACAGGATTACAGGTTTCGGGTGTTTTCACAAATGTAATTGAAGATGAAGGAAAGCCGGTTTACATTCAAACCACAGGAAAAACCGCATTAGCTTACCGGGAAAAAGAATTGGTAAATCACGGAACGGAATATCATTCGGAAGGATTTGGAAGCCCGATTGGTCGTCTAAAAAACATCAATCTTACCATAGAAGATATGAGTCCGCGCGATTTGCAAGCTTACAATATATATGAAGGCAAACATATTGAATTGGAGTTTGAAGGAGATATTAAGGTTTCTGGCGAAATTATCACGGGATCAAGAAATCTTCAAGGCGAAATCATCATCATCAGCTTTAAAAACTGTACAGTTACTAATAACGATACTATTTTGTTTCAACCAGAATGGGGAACCTATGATATGGCTGTTGGAAAGAAAATAGTTTCGGCTTTTTCGGGTCCGGCTGACATCAAAAGTTTTGACATGATCACCCACGTTCCTACCACTAAAACCATTAAAGCGATAAAATCTACCGAACGTGAAGCTCTAGAAAATCTGTACGAAAAAGTAAGAACGTATCGCGAGCAAAATTCAACCGAAGATTTAGAAGTTATTTTATCTGATCTGATCCAAAACCATCCGCAAGATTGGTTACTAACATTAGAAATCGTTGAATTAGCCAAACAAAACAATTTGGCTGTTTACGATAAAGCTTTAGATCATTTATTAAAAGTAAAAGCAAACAGACCCGAAATAGCACATTTAGTTGCTAACGGTTTAAATTTATTATAGCATTTTTCTTAAAAAGACTTTCATTATCGAAAGTCTTTTTACTTTTTAACACTTTCTTATTACTTTCTAATTTTGTTTTAAAATAATTGTTTATATTTTTGATAAATTTAAAACACCACAAATGAACTTAAAAAAAATTACTTTAGGTCTTTTGATCTTACCTGCATCAATTTGGGCGCAAGTTGCAGATTTAAATCAAAAAATACCAAATGACCCTGATGTTCGCATTGGAAAATTAGACAACGGTTTAACTTACTATATCCGTAAAAACGCAAAACCAGAGAATAAAGTAGATTTACGTATGGTTTTAAATGCCGGATCTATTCTAGAAACCGATAAACAAGTTGGTTTGGCGCATTTTATGGAGCACATGGTTTTTAATGGTACTAAAACCTTCCCTAAAAACGAATTAATTAATTACTTACAAAGCATCGGAGTAAAATTTGGTCAGCATTTAAATGCTTACACAAGTTTTGACGAAACAGTTTATTTCTTACCAATTCCGTCTGATGATCCTGTGAAATTAGACAAAGGTTTCCAAATTTTAGAAGATTGGGCTTTCAACGCTAATTTAGAAACAAAAGATATCGATGATGAACGTGGAGTTGTTATTGAAGAATACCGCACACGATTAGGATCGGGCGAACGTATGATGAAGAATTATTTACCAAAAATGCTTCATAATTCGTTATACGCAAAACGTTTACCTATTGGTACTAAAGAGAATTTAGAAACATTCAAACCAGAAGAAATTCGTCAGTTTTATAAAGATTGGTACCGTCCAAACTTAATGGCAATCATTGTTGTGGGTGATATTAATGTAGATGAAATGGAAGCTAAAGTAAAAAGCCATTTCGGAAAATATAAAAATCCTACAAATCAAAAAGAGCGTAAAGAATTTGAAATTCCTAACCACAAAGAAACTTTTGTATCGATCAATACCGATAAAGAAGCAACCTCTTCTAACGTACAAATTTTCTATAAAGATCAAGGAACTCCAAAACCATCTACAACAGTTGGTGACTATAAAACCGATTTTATTGAAAATTTATTCTCTAGCATGATAAATTCACGCTTAGAAGAATACACCAACAGCCCTACTCCACCGTTTGTTTATGGTTACAGTTATCATGGCGGAATGTTAGGTCGTGGTAAAGAAGCGTTCCAATCAATGGCAATGACTGCAGAAGACAAGCAGTTAGAAGCTTTAAAAGTATTAGCAATTGAAAACGAGCGTGCTAGAAAATTCGGATTTACACAATCGGAATTAGATCGTGCTAAAACAGAAACATTAGCTTATTACGAAAAAGCGTATAACGATCGCGATAAAAATAACTCTTCTAAATATTTAGGTATTTATCAAAGTCACTTTTTAGAAGGTGAGGCAATGCCGTCAATAGATTACGAATACAAATTAGCAAAAGAATTACTACCTACAATTACATTAAAAGATGTTAACAACGTAATTCAATCGTACATTAAAGACGAAAACCGTGTAATTATTTTAACCGGACCTGAAAAAGAAGGTTTAAAAACACCGACTGAAAAAGATGTTTTAGCAGCTTTAGATGTATCAAAAGTTGAAATTACTCCTTACCAAGATGCTGTTGTTGCAGAATCATTAATTCGTAACGAAATTAAAGCAGGCAAAGTTACTAATACAACTAAAAATGATAAGTTAGGTACTACAACATTAACGTTATCAAACGGTGCTAAAGTAACTTACAAAAAAACCGACTTTAAAAACGATGAAATTTTATTTGGTGCAAGAAGTTTTGGTGGTACTAACTTATTAGACAACGATACTTTCAAGAAAACGCAACATGCATCAAGCGCTGTACCGCAAGCAGGTATTGCTGGTATGGATCAAAATGCATTAACCAAATTCAATACAGGTAAATTATACCGTGTTTCACCTTATGTTGGTGGTATAACCGAAGGTTTCTCTGGTAATGCAACACCTAAAGATTTAGAATTCTTGTTCCAATCGGTTCATGCATATTTCACTGATTTAAATTTCGATGAAAAAGCGTTTGAGTCTGAAAAGAACAAAACAAAATCTTACATGGCAAACATTATGGCAATGCCAGAAGTATTTTTCCAAATTGAAGTTTCAAATTTCATGTATGGACACAATGCGCGTTATTCATCGCCAATTCCTACTGAAAAAGACTGGGATAACACAGATTACAAAAAAGCATACGAATTATTTAAAGAGCGTTTTGCCGATGCAAGCGATTTTGAATTTTTCTTTGTAGGAAATGTTACAGACGAGCAAATGAAAACGTTGTCTGAAAAATATTTGGCTTCGTTACCAGCTTTAAACCGTAAAGAAACTTATAAAGATACCGGTTTCCGTGGTAAAGACGGTGTTCATAAAAAAGAAGTTTTCAAAGGAAACGATGATAAAGCTACCGTTAGAATTTCTTACGCGGGCGAAACAACGTATTCTGCAAAAGAAAATCTTGCAATGCAGGCTTTAGGTGAAATTTTAACTATTAAGTTAATTGAAGAATTACGTGAAAAAGAAGGTGGTGTTTATGGTGCCGGTGCTCAAGGTAGCTTAAGTAAATTACCTTACGGATCGTACAACTTCTCTATTTCGTATCCTACAAATCCAAAAGATGCTGATAAATTAATTGAATTAACTTTGAAAGAAGTTGAGAAAATTCAGCAAAACGGACCAGAAGCTAAAGATTTAGATAAGTTTAAAGAAGGTGAAATGACAGATTACACCAAGTCTTTAAAAGAAAATAATTACTGGTTAGGTGTTTTAACAGAAGCTTTTACAACGCAAGAAAGCCCTGAAAAAGCATTAGATTTTGAAAAGAACTTAAAAGCTTTAACCTTGAAAGATGTTCAAGAAGTAGCTAAAAAGTATCTGACTAAAAATCGTGTTATTGCGGTATTAAAACCAGAAACTGCTAAAAAGTAGTTTAATAATACTAAAACAAAAAACTCCGATTGAAATTCAATCGGAGTTTTTTTTATTTAAAAATTAAAGATCTTTTTTTATTTTCAAATTCATATCAACAAATACTTAAATCATAAATTCAAGTATATATTTTCTATTTAAAACGATAAAGTTGCACGTTATTTACTTATTTTTATACTTTCTTTAACAATTCGGTTTTTATACTTAAACTCATAAACATAAAGTGAAAAAAATACTACTGTTTCTAATGTTGGTTGCTGTGAATATTTGTTCTTCGCAAGACAGTGTTCAGGCAAAAAAGATCTATTCTTTGCAAGATCTTGAGAAAGAAATTAATCTTAAAAGAGATTGGAAATCTAAAATTGGCAACAACTTATCATGGAAAGAAACCGATTTTAATGACGAAGAATGGAAACCGCAAACACCCGTTTTTTTTAATCTGAAAGATCCAGCGTACAAAGGTGAAATTTGGTTTAGACAAAAAATTGAAGTAGATTCCTCTTTAGTAAACGTACCTATTTCGCTTGTTTTTAATTCAAAAGCAGAAGCTACAGTTTATATTGATGGCGAATATAAAGGTATTTTTGGGAAAGCTGAAATGATTTCAAATCCTGATAACGAGAAAAACCATCCGGTTGTTTTTGCTTTTAATAGAGCAGGTGAGCATATTTTTGCAGTTCATTATAAAGATTCTCTTTACAGCGAAAACCAATCAGCATTTAGCAGCAACGGTTTTAAATTATCTTTGGTAACTACCGAAAAGTATGTCGAAAAAACAGAAATAAATCACTACTTATGGTTAGCAATGACAGCTGTAGGAATGATGTTTCTTACCTTAGGCGTTATTCATTTTATACTGTTTGGTTTCTACAGAAAATTCATAGCCAATCTATTATTCGGTATTTTCAACTTTTGCTCGGGATTGAGTATTTTACTTGGTTATGCTACGGTATTCAAATCGGGGATAGATGGCGTGCCGTTTACAGATATGGCATCGCCATCATCCATCATATTTTCATTAATTGGTGGTTTAGCTATCAGTGCAACAGTTAATTTCCTTTTTAATAAAAGAAAAATATTATTTTATATTATTTTAATTTTAGCGGTTGTTTCGCTGGTGTTAACTTTTACTGTTTCAAAAAACTTTATGTTTTTATGCTCTCTTATCACATCGGCAACAATGTTAGAAGCTATTATAATCGTTGTAATAGCGGCAATTAATAAAAAAACCGGAGCTAAAATTATCGCGTTTGGTCTTATTTGCAGTTTTTCTTTCGCTTTGATTTTAGGACTCTTTACAGGAATAATCTTTAGTATGCAGCTACTAAACACGGTCACCATTTCCATTATTATTGTGCTTATGATGCTGTCTTTTTTTAGTACACCTTTTGCCATGTCTGCGTTTTTAGCATCCAACTTTGCGTCGGTAAGCAGAAAATTACAAGTACAGTTAAAGCAAGTTAATAACTTATCTGAACAAGCATTAAATCAGGAAAAAGAACGAAAAGGTTTGTTAGAAAACAAAATGAATTTCTTGGAAACCGAAGTAAAAGAGCGTACAAAGGAAATTGAAATCCAGAAACAACAAATTGAAAAACAACAGACAGAATTACTTTCTGAAAAACAAAAATCGGAAGATTTGCTGTTGAATATCCTTCCAAAAGATATTGCCGACGAATTAAAAGAAAGCGGAGAAAGTAAAGTAAAGCAATTTAGCAGTGTTTCCATTTTATTTTCTGATTTTACCAATTTAGATTCGGTTTCGCAACGATTAAATTCACAGGAATTATTAGACGAACTGAACCATTGCTTCAAAACTTTTGACAATATTACAACCAAACATCAGATCGAAAAAATTAAAACAATCAGTTATTCGTATATGGCAGTAAGCGGACTTCCGTTGGTAAATGACAATCACGCAAAAAAGATGATCGAAGTTGCGTTAGAAATGTGCGATTTCATTACATCATATCAAGAAGAAAGAAGAAAAGCAGACAAGCCTTATTTTGAAATTAAAATTGGAATTAATTCGGGTGAAGTTGTTGCCGGAATTGTAGGTATTAAAAAGTTTGCTTACGATATTTGGGGCGATGCCGTAAACACTGCTGCCCGCATGAAAGCACGAAGCGAAAACGGAAAGATCAATGTTGGATCAACAACGTACGAACTGGCAAAATCACATTTCGATTTCAGTTTTCGCGGAGAGCTGGAAATTAAAGGAAAAGGATTGGCAAAAATGTATTTTGTAGAAACTAAAACAAATTAAGATGAAAAAGTTATTATACATATATCTGCTTTTAATATCGTTTGTTTCGTTTTCTCAAACAAATGATTCAATAAGTATTTACACAGACAAGATTTTCCCAGAACGTGGCGTATTTTTTAACATTACCGATAACTGGAAATTTAATACCGGAACAGATAAATCGTGGAAAAATGCTGATTTTAATGACGCTGATTGGACATTAGTAAAGTATGATTCTTTAAAAGGAAGAATCGGCAAAAAAGTAGATTTCAATGGGAAAGCTTGGTTAAGAAATACTTTTGAAATTGATTCTACATTAGTTGGTATTCCTTTAAGTTTGAATGTAGAAATGGCTCCGGGAGTTTATTCAGTTTATATCAACGGAAAATTTTATAAGACTTTTGGAAAACTTAAAACTAAAGATCAGGAAGAAGAACGACATATAAAAAGGTCTGTACTTAAGCGCAGTTTTGTAGATTTAATTTTTACAAAACCTGGCAAACAAACAATTGCAATAGAATTTCAAGATTCACAAACAAAAACAACAAACAATTTTCTTGATTTAGAAGTACAGATAACAAAACAAGAAAATGCAATAGCAGAAGCCAATGCTATGCAAAACGTAACTACCATTTTATCTTTTATAGGTTCGGTGTTTGTTACACTTGCTGTTTTTCACTTAATACTCTTCTTGTTTTACAGAGAATTTATTCCAAATTTATATTTCAGCCTTTTTAGTTTAAGTATGGGTGGAATTTTTTTCATACTAATCTACCTGTTTATAAAAGGTTTCAGCATAAGCGCCCTTAACTTTACTTTGATAGGAGCCATTATACTTTCATATTTATCAGCTTTTTCGTTAAGCGGATTGGTTAATTCGCTTTTTTCTAAAAATAAATTACGTTTTAAAATATTTTCAGCAGTTTGTATTTTAGGTGTACTAATTCTATTAATAAGTCCAGAAACAACATCCATTTTAACACTTGTTGTATATACCTATTCATTCATAGAAGCATCTATTTTACTAATTAAAGCAATTATTAAAAAAGTAAAAGGCGCCCGTATATTGGCAAGCGGTATTTTGCTAACCATCTTTTTTACTCTTGCGTTAGTAGTTTTTGCATTAGTAATTATGAAAGATGACGGTATTCATTTTCAAAACGATGATACTGCTACAGGAATAGCATTTGCAATAATTGTTATTGGAATGATCTTATCAATTTTCAGTATTCCGTTTTCAATGTCGGCTTATTTGGCATGGTATTTTTCGCATATTAATAATGAAAACGAACAGAAAGTAATCGAAATTGAAGATCTAACGCAACAAAACCTAAATCAGGAAAAAGAAAAGCAAACCATCATAGAAAACATCAATAAAGAATTAGAAGTTCAGGTTGATAACAGAAAATCCGAAATCGAAAAACAAAAAAGCGAAATTCAGCTTCAAAACAAAACGCTGGAAATTGAACGTCAAAAATCTGAAGTGTTGCTTTTAAATATCTTACCAGAAGAAGTTGCGTTGGAATTAAAAGAAAAAGGAAAAACCCAATCAAAATTCTTTGACAGCGTTACCATTCTTTTTACCGATTTTAAAGATTTTACCAAGCTTTCAGAAAAAGTATCCTCAACCGAATTGATTGAAGAGCTGAATTATTGTTTTAAAGAATTCGACAGAATTATCAGCAAATATGGTATCGAAAAGATCAAAACCATTGGCGATGCGTATATGGCGGTAAGCGGGCTTCCCGTAAAAGATGAAAAGCACGCCATTAAAATGGTTTATGCCGCGTTGGAAATTCGCGATTTCATGGAAGAATACAAGCAAAAACGCATTAGCGAAGGCAAAGAGTATTTTGAAATGCGTATAGGTATAAATTCCGGCGAAGTGGTTGCAGGAATTGTCGGTATCAAAAAATTCTCCTACGATGTTTGGGGAACCGCTGTAAATCTTGCTGCCGAAATGGAAGTTAACGGATCAATCGGTAAAGTAAACATCAGCGAAAACACCTATAAACTGGTTCATAAAAATTTTAGTACAGAATTACGTCCCGAAAAATTGGAAGATTCTCAAGTAAATATGTACTTTGCAGAAATTAAAGAAAAAAGCGTGAATTTAGAGAGGGCAAAAGAATTTATCTTAAACAAACTAACCGAAGAGTTGCCAAAGCATTTACATTACCATAACATCAGCCATATTTTAGATGTTTATGATGCTGCCATGCGTTATGCAAAATTAGAAGGAATAAGTGCCGAAGATACCGAACTGCTTAAAGTAGCTGCGCTTTTCCACGATTCGGGCTTTATTGTAAAAGCTGATGGTCATGAATTGATTTCGTGCAAATTTGCCGAGGAATATTTACCGGATTTTGGTTACAGTTTTAATCAGATCGAAAAAATTAAAGGAATGATTATGGCAACGAGAATTCCGCAAACTCCGAAAAACCATTTGGAACAGATTTTAGCAGATGCCGACTTGGATTATTTAGGAAGAACCGATTTTGAAAAAATATCAAACGGACTTTTTGAAGAACTAAAAGCAGAAAATAAAATATCAGATCTTAATGCTTGGAACAAAATTCAGGTTTCGTTCTTTGAAAAGCACAGTTATTTTACCGAATCTGCTAAAAGATTACGAAACGAGAAAAAGAAAATCAATTTAGAACATATAAAATCACAACTACTTTAGTCAACCTTAAAAAATGAAAAATATATTATCAAAAGATAGTTTTAAAGATTACGCTTTTATGCTGCTTGGTATTCTCTGCATTAGTTTCGCATTAAAAAGTCTGCTTATTCCCAATCATTTTTTCGATGGTGGTGTAACAGGTATTGCACTGCTTCTATACAAAAAATACCACATAAATATTGCATTAATTTTTGTTGCATTAAACATTCCGTTTTTGCTTTTAGGCGGAAAATTAATAGGAAAATCGTTTGCAATAAAATCAATCATTTCGGTAATAATTCTCGGACTTTGCCTGTTATTTATTCCTTTTCCTGAAGTTTCGCACGATAAACTGATTGTTTCGGTTTTCGGTGGATTTTTTATAGGATTGGGCGTTGGTTTTGGTATGAAAAGCGGAATTGCTTTAGACGGAATTGAAGTTTTGGCGGTTTACACAGGTAAAAAAGTCGGTTTTTCAATGAGTGAAATTATTCTGGGAATAAATATCTTGATTTTCTTAATTGCCGGAATTTTCTTTGGATTGGAAGCTGCTTTCTACTCTATGTTGACTTATTTTGTAGCATCGAAAACGATTGATTATGTTGTGGAAGGTTTCGAGGAATTTACTGGAGTAACCATTATATCATCAAAAAGCGACGAAGTAAAGGCTTTCTTGGTTTTACAAATGGGGAAAGGAATTACCGTTTATAAAGGCGAACGTGGTTTTATGAAAGACAGTTTTGAAGTAAGTACCGAAACCGATATTGTTTACACGGTTGTTACTCGTTTAGAAGTTAGAAAACTTAAAAATGCCATTCATGAAATCGACGAAAAAGCATTTATCTTTTCGAGTTCTATTAAAGAAACTGCGGGTGGAATTCTAAAGAAAAAACATGCGCATTAAAATAAAAAGTCCTGATTATATCAGGACTTTTTTATTCTTTATTTATAGCAAACCGGAATAATTTCTCCTTTTGCCAAGCAGTATTTTTCTACTTCTTCTTTTGACAATTTCGAAGTATAATCAACCTCATCGACTTTAAAACCAATACTTCGTAATTTATCAAAATAATCCCGACCGTAAACTCGAACGTGATCATATTGTCCGAAAATTTTAGCACGTTCTTTTTTATCGGTAATAGAATTATCTTCAAACGTTTTTTCTCTTGATAAATCTTGCGGAATCTGCAAGATCGCCATACCACCTGGTTTTAAAACGCGATACAGTTCCTGCATTGCCTTGGTATCATCAGGAATATGTTCCAACACGTGATTGCACAAAATAACATCGTACAAATCACTTTCAAAAGGCAGGTTGCAGATATCGGCTTTCACATCAGCCAAAGGCGATTCTAAATCTGTTGTGGTGTAATTTAGATTTTTCTGCTTTTTAAATCGATTGTAAAATGCCTGTTCGGGTGCAAAATGCAATATTTTTAAATCTTTCGAAAAAAAATCGGTTTCATTTTTTAAATACAACCAAAGTAAGCGATGGCGTTCTAAAGACAATGTACTTGGCGAAAGTACGTTGCTACGCTGATTTCCATAACCGTAAGGAAGAAAAGTTTTAAACGATTTTCCGTCGATAGGATCTGTAAAACGATTTCCCTTTAAAACAAGTGCCAAAATGGGTCTAACAAAATAACTCGCCCGAATCAAAATGGGGCGAGGTATGGTGTTTAATATCGTTTTAAAAACATTTTTAATCATTTTATGATAAAACTAAAGGCTGCTTACGAAACTCATCTTCTTCGTTCGATACAATTCCCAAAGCTTTGTAAATATAGGCAAATGTTGAAAGCAGTTCCGGTTTCCCATCAACTAAAGCTACATCATGTTCAAAATGGGCAGCAGGTTTTCCGTCGCGTGTAACAATTGTCCAACCGTCTTTTAACTGTTTAATGTTTTTGGTTCCCATATTAATCATAGGTTCAATCGCAACTGTCATTCCTTCTTGAAACAATTTTCCACGACCTTTTTTACCGTAATTCGGCATTTCAGGTCCTTCGTGCATTTTTTTACCCAAGCCATGACCTACCAATTCACGAACTACTGAATATCCGTGACCTTCGGCATATCGTTGAATAGCAGAACCTACGTCTTCTACCCTGTTTCCTATTTTAAATTCGCGAATACCTGTATATAATGATTCTTTTGTAACCTGTAATAATTTTTTTGTTTCAGCAGCCACTTCGCCTACTTCAAAAGTATAACAATGGTCGCCGTAATATTCGTTTACAATTGCACCTAAATCACACGAAATAACATCACCATCTTGTAATGCACGATCGGTCGGTAAACCGTGTACAATCTGCTCGTTTACACTTGTAAGCAACGTGCAAGGACAACCGTACAAGCCTAAAAAGCCTGGTACACCGCCGTGATCTCTAATATATTGTTCTGCTAATTTATCTAAATGTAAGGTGCTTACACCCGGTTTAATTTCTGAAGCTAACATTCCTAAAGTTTTAGAAACCAATAACGCCGCAGTGCGCATGATTTCTATTTCTTCTCTAGATTTAATTACAATCATTTACTTTATTGTTTTGAAATGCAAATTTACGGTTTATAAATTAAATTTTTGTTTTTTATAAAAAAAGCCCGAAAATAATTTCGGGCAATTCATTATTATTTACTTTTCTTTAAGGTTTAAACCAACGCTTTCGCTGTCATAACATCTGGTTGTGGAACGCCCATTAATTTTAGAACTGTTGGAGCAATATCTGCCAAAACACCGTTGTGAATTTCCTTAATATCTTTATCTATTAAAATAACAGGAACTGGATTTGTTGTGTGCGCTGTATTCGGGCTTCCGTCTTCGTTAAACATGGTTTCGCAATTACCGTGATCTGCCAAAACAATTACTGTATAATCATTTAAAATGGCTGCATTCACAACTTGCTGTGTACAAATATCTACCGTTTCGCACGCTTTTATTGCCGCACTCATACTGCCTGTATGCCCAACCATATCGCCGTTTGCAAAATTAATTACAATAAAATCGGCTTCGGCTTTGTTTAATTCGGGTATTAACGCATCTTTTAAATCGTAAGCACTCATTTCGGGTTTTAAATCGTACGTGGCAACTTTTGGTGACGGACATAAAATACGTGATTCTCCGTTAAAAGGTTCTTCACGTCCGCCTGAAAAGAAAAAGGTTACGTGCGGATATTTCTCGGTTTCTGCCATACGAATCTGTTTTTTACCAACACTTTCTAAAACTTCGCCCAACGTATTTGTTACATTGTCTTTATTGTAAACAACTTTTACATTGTTATAGCTTTCATCGTAATTTGTAAGTGTAACGTAGTATAAATCTAGTTTTTCCATACCGAATTCAGGTAAATTCACTTGCGATAATACTTCTGTTAACTGTCTGCCGCGATCGGTTCTAAAATTAAAAAAGATCACAACATCGCCGTCATTAATAGTAGCAACAGGTTTGTTGTCATCATTAACCATTACAATTGGGTCGATGAATTCATCGGTAACATCTTTTAAATAACTGTCTGATATACTCAAAACCGCATTTCGCGAAGGCATCCCTATACCTTTTACCAATAAATCGTATGCTTTTTTAACACGTTCCCAACGTTTGTCACGATCCATTGCGTAATATCTCCCCACAACAGATGCCAGTTTTGCCGGAGAATCTGCCATGTATTTCACCAAATTATCAATATGACCTGCACCTGATTTTGGATCCACATCACGACCATCGGTGAATGCATGCACAAAAACATCGTTCAAACCAAAATCATTGGCTGCATCTAATAATCCAAATAAATGATTGATATGCGAATGCACACCTCCATCAGAAACCAATCCTAAAAAATGGACCGGCTTGTTGTTGATTTTTGCATAATTAAACGCTTCCTGCAAAACAGGTTCGGCACTCAATGTTTTGTTTTGAACGGCAAGATTAATCTTTGCCAAATCCTGATATACAATTCTGCCTGCACCCAGATTCATGTGCCCAACTTCGGAATTCCCCATCTGTCCGTCAGGCAAACCAACATTTAAACCGTCGGTTTGTAACTGTGCAAAAGGATATTTCTTGTATAAACTATCTATAAAAGGTGTGTTGGCATGATCTATGGCAGATACTTTTGGGTCGGGTGAATTTCCCCAACCATCTAATATCATTAAAAGGACTTTTTTGTTCATTTTTCGATTAAAAATATGGTTCAAATTTACTCATAGAATTTTAGATTTCGGGCTGTTTTTTTAACATTTTACTAAAAATAAATGTTAAATATGTTTATTAAACATTAAATTAACGGTTTGATTTGTAATAAAGTTATTATATTTACGTTCAGAAGTTTAAACAACATTAATATAAGAACAAATGAATTTTAAATTATTGCCTTTAATGATGGTGGGTCTGTTATCGTTCAAACCAATGACAATTAACGACCCGAACGGAGATAACAATGGAAATGGAAATGGTAAAAAAGTTACAGTAGTTACAAAATCATCTACTATAAAATCGAAAGAGATTGCTGCTGTAAAAAAAACAAATTTAAAATCTGATGCATCGAGTAATTTAAGTGCTTTTGATAAACTAGTTTTATCGGAATACTTAGATTTAGACGAAAAGAAATTCGACAAGCCTGAAATGGAAAGCTTCAAAGCGGCATTTAAAGGTTACTACAAACTTAAAGGAGAAGGTAAATTAAACAAAGAACTCCTTACAATTATTGATTTTACAAAATCATCTACCGAACGCAGAATGTGGGTTATTGATATGAAATCGCACGAAATTCTTTATCAAACAGTAGTTTCGCACGGAAGAAACAGCGGTATGGAATATGCGAACGATTTTTCTAACGCACGTGAATCGTACAAAAGCAGCCTTGGTTTTTATACCACTGCAGAAACCTACATGGGAAAACACGGTTTATCGTTACGATTAGATGGTTTAGAAGCAGGCATAAACAGTAACGCACGTGAGCGCGATATTGTAATACATGCTGCAGATTATGCCAACGAAAATGTAGGAAAAAATCAGGGATATTTAGGCAGAAGCCTTGGCTGCCCAGCTTTACCTTACGCCGTTGCGCATGATATTATTAACCTTATTAAAAACGAAAGCTGTTTGTTTATTTACCATGCAGACCAAAAAGGTTATCTTACAACATCTAATTTATTGAATTAATCTTTTATAAAGTTTATTATCTAAAGAGTAAACGTCGTTAAGGATTTTTACATCGCCGGCATCATTGATTACGGCTGTAAAATACACTTGATGGACGTTTACTTTTTTGTTTAACTTAAAGTTTTTGGTCTTCTCTTTTACCGCCAATGTATCAATTTCACTTTTTGATATATTTTTTCCTTCGATCTTAAATATTTTTTCTGCGAGTCTAAAAGGATCTTCCACACGAACACAGCCTGAACTCAATGCCCGATTGCTTTCTACAAAACGTGTTCTATTGTTTGTATCGTGCAAATAAACCATGTGCTTGTTAGGGAAATCGAACTTGATCTGACCTAAAGAATTTAAACGACCTGTTTGCTGAACATAACGATAAGATCCATAATTAGCCGGATTCCAATTATCTGGACTTACTTGTTTTCCTGATTTTTTATCGAAGATCGTTAAACGGTTCGATGCGAAATATCCTCGGTTTGCTGATGCTTTTGGAACCAGGTCGTTCTTAAGAATTGTTGGCGGAACTGTCCATTTTGGATTTACGATAATTCCATTGAAAGAAGAAGAAAGTATCGGCGTTTTACGTTCTTTTTTACCAATGATTACTTTGTACGAATCGGTTATCGATCCGTTTTCAACCACCTGTAAATCGTATTGCGGTAGATTAATCCAAACATAATTTTCGCCTAAATCGGGTTCTAACCATTTGGTTCGTTCAAAATTCACCCACACTTTTTTACGCAGTAATCCTTCGGCAGACAATGTATCTTTAGAAGTTACAGGAACATATTTTGCAAAGGCTTTTTTGTATTTCTTGTACAATTCACTTTTAGGTTTAATATCCTCTAAAGCATCATATACTTTTTGATCTGCCAACGATTTGTTTAACAATTCCGCATAATCTATTTCGGGAATATAAGGTTCCCAATCGCCATACATTTTTTTAGGATTTACCTTACCTGTAGCCAGTTGTTTTGCAATTCGGAAAAAATTTTCGCTAAACGCAACATCGGCTTTCTGTAATTCGGCAACACTCAAAACATTGTAGTTGTAATGTGCCTTGATAAGTTTTTTTAAGGGATATTTTTCAGGTAAAACTCCATCATATCTGCTATCAATAATAGCCGAAATCAATTCGTTCCTGCTTAAACTGTCTTGCCAAATTGTTTCAAAATTATTGTCGGTATAAAACTTTACAACATTATCATCTTTCCCAAACAGCATAATCTTTTCAACCCTTACTGTTTTTTCTGCATTCGATAAATTCTGTTTAGAATTGTTACTTGTACATGCAGAAAAAATAAGTGCCCCAACAATAATTTTTCTAATATTCATTCTATAAAAACGGTTAATCTTCTTTCGCTACAAATTTAAACATAATTCTGTGAGAACCAATGTACGGAATTACGATCTGCTGTACATTTAACGTGTATCCGTTTTTCTTATAAAAATTCACAGCATAATCGCGTGCAAAACACCAAATCATAACAGATCCTTTGCGAGAAATGTTTTCTTCGGCAAAATGCAATAAGCGCTTCCCAATATTTTTATGCTGATGTTCCGGCAGAATAGACAAACCCGTTAAACGATAAACCGGATATACTTTATAATTGTTTGTAATTTTCGCCATCATGGTTACTGCACCAATCAGCGTATTGTTCACAAACGCGCCAAAATGCTTGGTACCTTCATCTAAATCGCCTTCAAAATGACAAACTTCTATAGGCTGACCTTCTTTTAATACGGTATGACGAATGTTAATAACATCGTCTGCTTTTATCTGTTTAAATGTTAACATGCAAAATTTATATTTGCAACAAGGTACTAAATAAAATAGATGTTATCATAATTATTCGCTATTTTTATGATCGTAAAATCAACAGGGCATACAAATGAAAAATTTACTGCTTCAAAACATATCCAAACACGTTTCATTAACTTCAGAAGAAGAAGATATTATTTTTAATGCTTTCGATAAAACCAGTCTTAAAGCCAAAACAATTGCAATAAAACCGGGCGATGAAGCGCATTTTACCTATTTTGTTTTAAAGGGAATTTTACGCAGTTACACCATTGATGATAACGGAACCGTTCACATTTTAAGTTTTGCCACGCCGGGTTGGTGGGTTGCCGATATGTACAGTTACCTAACAGGAAAACCTGCCGTTTTGTATGTTGATGTAATGGAAGATTGCGATGTGCTTATTCTACAAAGAAGCGATGCAGAAAGATTATTTACTGAAGTTCCGAAATTGGAACGTTTCTTTAGAATACTTACCGAAAACAATTTAATTGCCAACCAACAGCGCATTTTAGATAAAATGGCGTTAACTGCAGAAGAACGTTACGAAAAGTTCCTGCAAAAGTATCCGGACATTATTAACTGCCTGCCACAAAAATACATAGCATCGTTTATTGGTGTTACGCCCGAGTTTTTTAGTAAAATGAAAAGCAACCTGTTGCGCAAAAAACAAACATAAAATACTAAAAATCAGCGTTTTTTATTTCTTAATATAGATTAACAGCCAATTAATCTGGGTAATGTACCTTTACATTATCAAATTAAAAACGCATAACAATGGCAAAATATACCATACATAAAGCAGCAACAAGAGGATATGCCGATCACGATTGGTTAAAATCTTATCATACCTTTTCATTTGCAGGATATTTCAATCCGGAGCGAGTTAATTTTGGCTCTTTACGAGTTCTGAATGATGATTACGTAGCAGCAGGAAGAGGCTTTGGCGCACATCCGCACCAAAATATGGAAATTGTTTCCATTCCTTTAGAAGGAAAACTGGCTCATAAAGACAGTACCGGATCTGAAGGTGTTATTCAAAAAGGCGAAATTCAGTTTATGAGTGCCGGTACAGGTGTTACCCACAGTGAAATGAACGGAAGCGCAACCGAAGCGGTAAAATTTCTTCAAATATGGATCGTTCCAAACAAAATGAACATTACACCTCGTTATGGTCAAATGGAATATGCTGTAAACGATAATGAAATTAAAACATTAATTCAACCAGAAACAGCCGAAGGCACTTTAAGATTACAGCAAAACGCGTGGTTTAAAATGACAAAGTTCGATTCTGGTAAAGAAACGACGATTTCTGTTGAAGATCCTAAAAACAACGGAATCTACATTTTTCTTTTGAATGGATCGATCGAAGTCGACGGAAATCAATTAGAAACCCGAGATGCTATCGGAATCTGGGAAACCGAAAATGTATCAATTAAAACAAACGATAAAAGTGAATTTCTTGTTATTGAAGTTCCAATGAATCAAAATTAATTTAAAAAATTTTATCATATGAAAAAATGGACAATTGACCCAACACACAGCGAAGTTGGTTTTAAAGTAAAACACATGATGTTTACTAACGTTAAAGGATTATTCAACGATTATTCGGCTGATATCGATTTTAACGATGATTTAAAAGAGGCAAATTTACAGTTTGAAGCAAAAATCAATTCGATTTTTACTAACAACACAGACAGAGACAACCACTTAAAAAGTGCCGATTTCTTTGATGCAGAACAACATCCTACATTAAATTTTAAATCGACAAAAATTGAAGGAAACGGAAGCGAGTATGAAATTACCGGAGATTTAACGATTAAAGGTATTACAAAACCTGTTACATTAAATGCTGAATTTAGCGGCTTAATGACCGATCCTTGGGGGAATACCAAAGTAGGTTTAAACCTAGACGGTAAAATTAACCGTAAAGATTTTGGCTTAACGTACAATGCAGCTTTAGAAACCGGTGGTGTTTTAGTAGGCGAAGATGTTAAGTTAAACGCAGAAATTCAGCTTGTTGAACAAAAATAAAAGAGTTCGTTATTAATTGTTTTTTGTAAAGTACAATCTTTCAACAGATTGTACTTTTTTTATGCCGATAGTTTTAGTAAATTGCAACAAAACATAAGTAATGAATCGTAAAACAATCATTATGCTGTGCTTATTAGTTGGCGCAGCTGCACAGCAATCGTGTAAAAAAAAGGAAAATACCGTAATGACATCAGGACAAGAAAACCCTTTAATCGCGGAATGGAACACTCCGTTTGAAGTTCCTCCGTTCGATAAAATTCAGAACAGTCATTTTAAACCTGCTATTTTAGAAGGAATTAAAGACCACCAAAAAGACATTCAGGCAATTGTAGACAATAAAGAACAGCCATCGTTTGAAAATGTGATCGCAGCGATTGATAATTCGGGCGAAACATTAAGCAAAGTCACTACCGTATTGTACAATTTAACAAGTGCAAATACGAATGACGAATTGCAGAAACTGTCACAAGAAATGGCTCCTGCCCTTTCAGAACACAACGATAATATTTATTTGAACGATGCGCTTTTTCAAAAAGTAAAAACCGTTTACAATCAATATCAAATCACAAAACCCGAAACATTAAAATTAAGTGCGGAACAACAAATGTTGTTAAATGAAACTTACAAACGCTTTGTTCGCAGCGGAGCAAATCTTTCGGCAGAAAATAAAGATAAACTTAAAAAACTTAATAGCGAATTATCGGTTTTATCATTAAAATACGGCGATAATTTGTTGAACGAAACCAATAATTACGAATTGGTTATCGATAAAAAAGAAAATTTAGCTGGTTTACCAACCGAATTAATTGAAGCTGCTGCCGAAGAAGCTAAAGCAAAAAACAAAGAAGGCAAATATGTTTTCACTTTAAGCAATTCAAGCGTGATGCCGTTTTTACAATATGCCGATAATCGCGAACTGCGCAAAACAATTTGGAACGCGTATCAGGTGCGTGGTAACCAAAACAACGGAAACGACAATAAAGAAAACGTTCTTAAAATTGCAAATTTACGCATGCAGAAAGCACAGTTGTTAGGTTATAAAAATCATGCAGAATATGTGTTAGAAGAGAGTATGGCTAAAAATCCTGAAGCAGTGAATACTTTGTTGATGAAATTATGGACACCGGCGCTAAACAAAGCAAAACAAGAAGCTACAGACATTCAGGCTTTAATGCGTAAAGAAGGAATTAACGAAGATGTTGCGCCTGCAGATTGGCGTTATTATGCAGAGAAAATTCGTAAGGAGCGTTACAATTTAGACGAGCAGGAATTAAAACCTTATTTAAGTTTAGAAAATGTTCGCAAAGGAATTTTCGATGTTACCAACAAATTGTGGGGATTAACTTATAAAGAATTAACGAACGTTCCTAAATATCATGCCGATGTTACTGTTTGGGAAGTGTTCGATGCTAACAAAAAAACATTGGGATTGTTGTATATGGATATGCATCCGCGCGAATCAAAACGTGGTGGAGCTTGGATGACATCATTCCGCGATCAGCAAATGGAAAACGGTAAACGTAAAAATCCGGTAATTTCTATCGTTTGTAATTTCACAAAACCAACAGCAACCACTCCGTCTTTATTAACTTTTGACGAAACAACCACGTTTTTCCATGAATTTGGTCATGCGTTACACGGATTATTATCAAACGTAAATTACAGAAGTTTAGCAGGAACTAATGTTCCAAGAGATTTTGTTGAACTTCCATCTCAAATTATGGAAAACTGGGCTGCCGAACCTGAAGTATTGAAAATGTATGCAAAACATTATAAAACGGGCGAAGTAATTCCTGATGCATTAATCGAAAAAATGAAAAAAGCCGGAACTTTTGATCAAGGTTTTGCAACCACAGAATATTTGGCGGCATCGTTTTTAGATATGAAATATCACACGGCAACCGAAGAAATTAAAGATGATGTAAATACATTTGAAATAAACGCAATGAAAGAAGCAGGATTGATGGATGCGATTATTCCACGCTATAGAAGTACGTATTTCAGTCACATTTTTGCAGGCGGATATTCAGCAGGATATTACAGCTACATTTGGAGTGCCGTTTTAGATACCGATGCGTTTGAAGCATTTAAAACAGCGGGCTTGTTCAATTCTGAAAAAGCATTAATGTTCCGTAAATATGTTCTAGAAAAAGGCGGAACGGAAGATCCAGCAGAGTTATACAGAAAATTCCGTGGTGCTGACCCGAAAATTGAACCGTTATTGAAAAAACGCGGATTAAACTAATAAACAAAAAGCTCGATTTTACAATCGAGCTTTTTTATTCTTTAAAGTTATTTATTGTTCCATACTAACGCCAACTAAAGTACAAGGAAGTTCATCCATCCAAACTTTACCGTATTGCTCTGTTAAAACATCAGCCAATTGTTTATTATTTGTTCTGGCTTTACTAAATAAAGAAACATCAACAGCACAACTTTCAAACTTAATATCAACGTTATACTTTTCTTTAAACTTAATAAATTCTTCTGCATTACTCTGATCTGTAATACTAAAAACAATGAAACGTACTAATTCTTTTGGTTTAGACACTTCGACATTTTGCTCCGATACTTGCTGCTCTTGACTTTGTCCATAACTTAACTGTAAAGTCAGTAAAGCGATTATTAAAACATATTTGTTCATAAGGTTATAATTTTCTGCAATATAACAAAAAAACGTTTCAAAATTGAAACGCTTTTTGTTATTTTAAATTCTTTAAGTTAATCACTTCTTGTTCTGTAAGAAAGCGCCACTGTCCGCGGGCAATTCCCCATTTTGTTAAGCCGGCATACATAACACGGTCTAACTTTATAACGTTGTAGTCTAACTTTTCAAAAATAGCGCGAACCACTTTTACGTTCGATGTTTTAAGCTTCACGCCTACTTCGCTTTTTGGCTGGTTTTCTACATAAGAGATTTCTTCAACCCAAACCTTATGTTCATTGATATAAACTCCGGTTTGTACCTTTTCTAAATCTTCGTACTTTAGGTTTTTATCTAACGAAACATGATATAGTTTTGAGGAATGTTGTGCGGTGTTGGTGAATTTCTGAATCATTTCGTTATCGTTTGTAAACAACAACAAACCAACCGTACTTTTATCCATTCTACCTACAGGACGTAATACCGATGTTGATGCATTTCGAACCAAATCATACGCACTTGATACATTTTCATCGTCTGCTGTAGAAAAACCTTTAGGCTTGTTCAATAAAACATACACCTTTTTTTCAGGATTCAGCAAAACACCGTCGAAAACTACTTTATCGCCCGGTTTTACTTTGTAACCCATTTCTGTAATTGCTTCACCATTCACGGTAACGTTTCCAGACTGAATATATAAATCGGCATCGCGACGTGAACACACACCCGAATTTGATACATACTTGTTTAAACGAATATCTTCGCTTTTTAAAACTGCAGGTTTTGCTGCTGATGGTGATGATGACGCAGGTTTATCATTAGTCCACTTCTTAAACGGCTTATCGTCTTTTTTATATGGTTTGCTGAATTTTGAACCCGATACAGATTTGTCACCTGTTTTGTTTTTGTCAGACGAACCTTTTTTTGTAAAAGATGATTTTTTATTATTTCTATTGCCGCTGTTTCCGCCTTGCTTATTCATTATCAAAAATTTTTACAAAGATAAGAGAATATTTAGCATCTTTACCATAAGTTTTAAATTGTAAATATGTTATGAGAAACAAATGGATCATTCTTATTTTAATTCAGGCAGTAATTAGTTTGGTTGCCGGAATTCTGCTATCTAAAATGTCGTTAATCGGTCGTATTGGCGTATCAACCGTTTATACCGAATATGGTTTTATGAAACACTGGTATAAAGGTTTTGCGGTGGTTTTTATTGTTCAGTTACTGCTAATTGCTATTTTATGGGCTGTTAAACGCACAACAACATATAAAAACTTTAGTCTGGTAAACCTAATTTTTGTAATTATTGGGTTAATTGGGTTGTTGTACACCTTTTACGATTTTACATCAACAAGTCATAAATACATGAACAGTCAGTTTCACGCAGGCGGATATTTATTCTGGGCAGGCTGGTTTGTTACGTGTTTATTTTTCTTTTTTGCTCGTGTAAAACCAAAACCGGTAATTGTACCTGCTGCAACTAACTATTCAAAAGATACTACAGATACAACAACCAATTTATAATTTTTAAGATACTATTTTTTGTAAAACCTTCGTTAGTAATTAAAAACAAACGTTTTATGAAAAATAGTATTTCTTTTCTCTCATATTTAATAGAATATTTACTGATTATTGCCGTATTATTCTATTGGCACTCAACATCGAACTTATTGAATCCTATTGCCATTGGATTATTAGCTGTTTTGATTTTTCAGATTATTTTCAAAAATAAAGTTATTGGTGTATTGATACCCTGTGTATTGATACTTTTATCAATGTATATGATTTTGGCGCTTTTCGCAGAAGTAAATGAATTTGAAAGTTTTAACAGCGATGCACAAAGATTATTATTTATTGGACTTGCTTATTTTCTTGGAACGATAATGGTTTCATTTTTAATGATATGGAAATATTTGGTAAAATCAAGCAACAAAACATTTGCTTATAAATAAGGAATTACCAAATTTGTTCCGTTAATGATCACATTTGGATCGATCAATACAATAGACAGAACTCCGAAAAGGATGATTATTTTTAAAAGAATATGTAGTTTTTTGTATTCGGTTTGTGTAGATGCTTGATATAAAAATATTAAAAATGCCAGCAACAATCCGCTACTTATGTAAAAGTAATACTGCATGTATCCAACTTTGTAGTAAGCAATTAATGCAAAGGCAGGTAATAAGGTTAGCAACACCAAAAAAGTAATTAAACTTTTAGAAACATTCCCACCAAATCGTACCGGAATTGTTTGATAATTATTGGCAAAATCGCCTTTTAAATTTTCCAGATCTTTAACCGATTCCCTAATAAAAAGTATTAAGTACAGATAAAATCCGTGTGCGAAAATTCCCCAACTAAAATTTTGAAAGTGCATTAAAATTCCGAAAAAAGGCAGTAAAACCAATACCGATGCCGTTATATTTCCAACAATAGGAAATCTTTTCAATTTGTGCGAATAAAACCAAAGCAGAAAAATATACACCGCATAAAAGAAAGCAGCGCGCCATGAAACCAGCCAGGCAATAGCCACACTTAAAAAATTCAGAAAGAAATACACTCGAAACTGCGTTTCCTTACTTATTTTTTTATCGAGATTTGATTTATACGGTCGGTTTATAAGGTCTTTTTCGGTATCATAAAAGTTATTGATAATGTAACCAGATGCAATTGCCAGCGAACTGCTAAAAATCAGTAAAAACAAACTGCCGTCTGTTAAAACACTAATGGCTCTCGATTGAGAGCCAAAAATAAAGATTGCCGAAAGATATTGTGCCAACACCACAACGGCGATATTGTATCCACGAACTACCGAAAAGAAACTGAGAAATTTTAATAAAGTTCTTTTAAGTTGTCGTGTCTGTGTCATTTTTTAAAATCTGTAAACCAATTCTAATTTGTAATCTTTCAACGCTTCTTTTGCTTTATTGTAATCTGGGGCAAAACCTAAAATGTAGCCTCCACCGCCCGATCCGCACAATTTTAAATAGTAATCGTTGCTATCGATTCCCTGTTGCCAAACGTTGTGGAACTTTTCGGGAATCATTGGTTTAAAATGACTTAATGCTATTTTAGAAAGTTCTTTTGTATTAGTATAAAGCGTCTTAAAATCACCTTTTAAGAAATTTTCAACAGCCGCATCGGTATATTTAGCAAACTGCGATTTCATCATATTACGGAAACCTTCGTTCTTTAAATTATCCATAAAAATATTGACCATTGGTGCGGTTTCGCCAACCATTTCAGAATCAAGAAGAAAAACAGCTCCTACACCTTCTTCTTTTTGCGACGGAATCCCCGTTGGTTCGATATGATCTTTTGAATTGATTAAAATTGGCAGGCTTAAATAGCTGTTCAACGGATCTAATCCTGAAGATGTTCCATGGAAAAAAGATTCCATTCTACCGAAAATCTTTTTCAAAGTCAACAGTTTTTCACGATTTAAATTCTCTAAAACCGTAATTTTTTCCGAAGCATATTTATCATAAATCGCTGCAACCAAAGCACCGCTGCTTCCAACACCGTATCCTTGCGGAATGCTAGAATCAAAGTACATACCCGCTTCAATATCTTTATTTAACGCATCTATATCAAACTGAACCAATTCGGGTTCGTTCAACGTTAACTGATTTAAATATGAAGCGAATGTTTTTAAACTTTGGTTAGATTTCTGTGCAATTTCACTCGGATTGTCATCAATTTTTAATGCACCGTTGTAAAAATTATACGGAATTGCCAAGCCTTTAGAATCCTTAATGATCCCGTATTCGCCGAATAGCAAGATTTTCGAGTAAAATAACGGTCCTTTCATATCGTTTTATTTTGTATAACAAATGTAGTTAATTTTTTAATACAAAAGTGCTGTTTGTTAAATATTTCGATTGTTCAAAAATACCTTTCAACCAACTGATTATCAAACCAAAAAAATTTAAACCAACAATAACTTATACATTAAATTACCAGCAATGTTGGCTGCACTGTACTTTATGTTTTCGGCATTTTCACCTTCAAAAAGTTCATCAACCGTTTCTTTAAAAATAACCAGCCAATGATTAAAATGTGCTTCACTTAACGCACTTTTTTCGTGAAGCTGCCTGTGAACCAGCATAGGATTGCCCTTAAACGAACCTTTTGCAAACAGAACAACTTCCCAGAAATCGTACATTTTAGGTAAATGAGCCTGCCAGTTTGTTTTGGCTACATCGTTAAACAAATAGCCTAAAACAGCATCTTGCTTCACTTTATCATAAAAAATATTGACCAATAATTCAATATCGGCACGCGATAAAATATCTCTCTTTTCCATTATCTCTCTTTAAATATTCAATCAAAATTCCATCATTAAAAATTGATCGTTTATGACTAAAGTCATATACCACAAATTTTATATCCTTTATCTTTACGTAAGAATTTTAAAACACAAAACATGAAAAAATTTGTAAAACACTTAGCACTATTGTCAATTGTTGTTTTGGCTGCATCTTGTAATAAAAAAGAAACGCCAGCTACAACGGAGCCTACAACTACAGAAACAGAACAAACCACTACCGCACCGGCAAGCGATGCTTTTGCTGTTGAATTAGAAAGTAACGATGCTATGCAGTTTAACAATACCGAAATTAAAGTTCCTGTGGGTAAAACGGTTGCTTTAACGTTGAAACATACCGGTAAAATGGCAAAAGAAGTTATGGGACACAATTTTGTTTTACTGAATAAAGGTGTTGATTTTACTGCATTTGCAGAAAAAGCTGCGGCTGCGAAAGACAACAACCATATACCTGCCGATGCCGGAAAAGATATTATTGCACATACGGGTTTAATTGGTGGTGGAGAATCGGCAACGGTTGAATTTACTGTTACAGAAGCCGGAACTTACGACTTTTTATGTTCTTTCCCCGGGCATTCTGCTATTATGAAAGGAAAATTGATTGCCGAATAAATTTTAGAATGCTTTAATAATATAAAGAGATCGCAAATAGTCGATCTCTTTTTTTATTAGTAGTAAATTTTCTGACTTTTAATTTCTACAATATTATTCTTTTTCATTTTTCCCAACGCACGAATCACCGTTTCAACTCGCAAACCTGTAAAATTCGCAATTTCTTGTCGGGTCAAATCAATATGTTCTTTTTCGGTTGATTTCTTGTACGAATCTAAAAACGACTGTACTCTGAATTCTGCTTTTTGATTGATGATGTCTTTTGAAGAAGTTGCTTTTGTATGGATACGGCGCGCCATAAGATTTAGAAATTCTTTTTGAATGTTTGGAAATTCATTCAGAATTTTCAGGAATTTATCTTTTGAAAGTTTGATGATTTCCGATTTTTGAAAGATCATTGCCGATGCCGGATACTTTTCGTTTATAAACAAAGGTGGTTCACCAAAACTTTGTCCGTTTGAAAAATATCCTTGGGTAAATTCCTTTCCATCATCGTTTGTGTTATACATTTTTACGCTGCCATAAACCAACTGATAATAAAACGCAGCTTCTTCGCCTTCGTGAAAAAGCACCTTCCCTTTTTCGTACTCGTTACAAATAGCACCAAAAGACAAAAGCAGATCGATAGAAAGTTGTGGTTTCATTTTGGCAGATAATTATTTATGAATTCCGTAAACGCAATGGCGACAACCGTTTTTACAACATCGTCCTTTTAAAAAATGATAGGTTTCGGTAAAAACAAAAAAACCGTTTTCCATGTAAAAATGAACTCCTTCAACCATTTCTGTTGGCCGTTTTGGAAACTTGTTGGTCAATGAAAACTTTGTAAGCTCATCGAACTTTTTTAAACAATCGTTACACAAACAATCGTGCTGAGTTTTTTCGTACAAAAACACAACGGTTTCATCTAAAAGCTCCACTTTCTGGCAATCGCAATTTGCAATGTCATTCGCATTACAAATCATTGGTTTGTGGCAGTGTGTACAGGTTTGTTTTTGCATTTTTAAATCGGTTTTTTATGATAAATCTTCAGCACCAAAGCCCATTTCATCATGTATAAACTGATTGTTCTGACAGTATTTTGCTAATTCATCTGTAATAAATTTCTGAACTTCTTCTTTATATTTATTTGGATACAGCACATGCACATTTGCACCAGCATCTAACGTAAAACAAACCGGAACGTTGGTTGTTTCTCTGAATTTCCAAATTTGATTGATGATTTCCAAAGTGTTTGGTTTCATTAAAATAAAATACGGCATCGATGTCATCATCATGGAATGCAGCGTTAATGCCTCGCTTTCTACCAATGCGATAAATTCGGTTAAATTGCCCGACTTTAAAATAGCTTTCAACTTCGCAATATTTTCATGTGCCTGCTGAAAACGACGTTCTGCAAACGGATGATTGTGCATTAATTCATGACCAACGGTGCTAGAAACCTGCTTTTCGCCTTTATCAACCAATAAAATGGTATCTTGATAATCATCAAAAATCGAGTTTACTTCGTACGGAAATTCAACTCCGAACAAATCAGAACTGTTTTCAATACTTTCTGTTTCTCCCCAAACTACAATGTTTCCTTTTATGCTTCTACATGCACTTCCTGATCCCAATCGAGCCAATATTGATGCTTTTTGCAGGTAATAATCTTCGGTTTCGCTAGGGTTTACCAACTTTTCTAACGCAATGATATTTGCAGACAAAGCCGCCATTCCCGAAGCCGATGAAGCAATACCTGAACTGTGTGGGAACGTGTTTTTTGTATCGATTGTAAAATGATAATCTAAAACGTACGGGCACAAATCCTGAATACGTTCAAAATATTTTTGAATTTTTGGTCGGAATGATTCTTTAGGCTGACCTTCAAACAATAAATCGAACGAAATATTTTTATTGTTTTTTGGTTCGTACTGCAAAGTTGTAACCGTTTTACAATTGTTCAGCGTAAAACTTAAAGATGGATTTGCAGGTATTTGATTTTCTTTTTTGCCCCAATATTTTACCAAAGCAATATTACTTGGCGCCGAAAATGTGAACGAACCTTTGGTGTTTATTTTTGAGTAATTGTTGGTTTTGAATGTATCTAAAGTTGTCATAATTTAATATTTTGCTGCAATGGCATTCGCTGCCAGATAACCTGTTGTCCAAGCATTTTGAAAATTAAAGCCGCCAGTAATGGCATCGATATTTAAAATTTCACCGGTAAAATACAAATTATCCTGCAATTTGCTTTCCATTGTTTTAAAATTTACTTCTTTTAAATCAATTCCGCCGGCAGTTACAAATTCGTCTTTAAATGTACTTTTTTCGTTCACGTTAAATTCACACTGCGTTAACTGTTCTGCCAGATTTACCAACTGTTTTTTAGAAACATCTGCCCAAGTTAAATCTTCTGCTATCATTGATGCTTTAACGAGTTGCTGCCATAAACGGTGTGTAAGACTGTACAACGGATGCTTTATAATTGTTTTTTTGGAATGTTGCTGCTTTTGCTGCATTAGTTCTTCTAAAACCTCATCGAAAACAAAATCGTTTGTCCAATTGACAATTACCTGAAAATGATAGTTTTTATCGAACAATTCGCGTGCACCCCAAGCCGAAAGTCTTAAAATTGCAGGTCCGCTCATTCCCCAATGCGTTATAAGTAACGGTCCGTTTGCTTTTAAGTTGGATCCTTTCACTTTTAACGAAACCATTTCGGTTGAAACGCCCATTAAATCTTTAATTCGATCGTCTTTAATATTGAAAGTGAATAACGACGGAACCGGATTTACAATAGAATGATCCACAGTTTTTAGCAGATCCCAAATTTTAACGTTGCTACCGGTTGCCATAACCAGCTGTTTTGCCTGATAAGTATCTTTAGAAGTTTCGATCATCCAAAAATCACCTTCTTTAGAAAGCTGCTGAACAATAGTCTGTTTTATGATTTTGATGTTGAAGTTTTCTGCTTCGTTCAAAAAACAATCGATAATGGTCTGTGAATTATCCGATTCCGGAAAAACGCGTCCGTCTTCTTCAATCTTTAATGCAACATCGCGTTCGCTGAACCACTCCATAACATCGCCCGTACAAAACGTATGAAAAGGACCTTTGAGTTCTTTTTCGCCTCGAGGATAAAATTTCGCTAAAACATTAGGTATAAAACAAGCGTGTGTTACATTACAACGACCACCACCCGAAATTTTGACTTTAGAAAGTACTTCGTTACTTCGTTCTAAAATTGCAATTCGCAAATCCGGATTTTGTTCAGCCAGATTAATTGCGGTAAAAAAGCCCGAGGCACCACCACCTACAACAATAACATCAAAATTGTGCATAAATTTCTACAATAATTTTCTACAAAATGTGGATTCTAATAACATGAAAAGTTCTAATTGCAACTAAATCTTAATTTTACTTGTTTGGAACGATTTATGCTTATAAATTTGTATCTTACAAAGATAATGAATCATATTCCCCTATAGATGAAATTTATTATGAAATATAAAAGTTTAATTTTTCTTGTTGCCGTTTTAAGTATTGTATCGTGTAAAACATCTAAAAAAAACACGGTAAAAGATGATGGCAAAAACGAAAAAGACAAGAAAGAACTGGTTAGAAAAGACAAAGAAGAAGTTTTTTATACCGAACAGATTAAAAACGATTTTAGATCGGTTACAGAAAGTGCACAGATCAAATTTTTAGAATCGTACAGTGCTACAGATAAAGAATATTCTATTTTATTTTTTACTCAAGGATTTACCGGTGAAGAAGTTGTAGTTAAAAACGACAAAAGCACTCTTTATAAAGGAATGGTTTTAACCAACAAAAAAACCGGTTTGGCTAAAAACATGCGTATTGTTAACACCGAAGTTACCAGTATTTACGACAAAGCTACCAAGAAAACAATTTACATTAATACAGACAAGGCACGCAAACACAAGTTTATTTATGTAATGAAAGGCAATGTTAATGAAGACAAACCTTACAAAATTACATTCAGTGATAAGTTGCGTCCGGAAAAATAACAACCTATCTAATACCTTTTTTTACAACAAACAACTGAAAAGAGGCTGTCTCACTTTTGACACAGCCTCTTTTGTTTTTGATGTAAACTCATTATAAAATTATACAAACCTTTTTCGAAAACATGTAAAACCTCACGCGCTAAATGTAAGTATCTTTACATAAATAATTAGCGTATGAAAACCCGATATAAAATAAACGAAATGACGTGCAGCGGCTGTCAAGCCAAAGTTACCGAAGCGTTACAAACTGTTGCCGATAAAGTAGAAGTCAGTCTGAATCCTGCCGAAGCCGTTGTAGAATCGAACAAACGAATTGCTTTAGAAGATTTACAGCACGCACTTTCAAACAAAGGTCCGTACACCATTCAGGAAATTACTGTAAATGCAGGCGGATCCGAAGAGCTTTCAGAAATTGCACATCACGCCGTGCACAATCACAACAACCATAACGAACCGCCAAAACAATTAGAACATTTAGCAGGTAAATATTATTGTCCTATGTTGTGTGAAGGCGACAAGGTTTATGATAGTAATGTCGGCTGTCCAGTTTGCGGAATGGATCTGGTACAAATTGGCGGATCAACCAATAATAACGATGAACTGAATCATCTAAAAAAACTGTTGATACAATCGGTTGCTATAACAATTCCCGTGTTTTTTATTGCCATGTTTGGCATGAGCCACGATAGTTTTATTTACAAAATAATTCCTTTCAACGTTGCACTTTGGTTACAGTTTATTGGCACAACCGCTGTTTTGTTTTTGGGTAGAAAATACTTAAAACGTGCGTATGTTTCCTTTAAAACCTGGAATTTAAACATGTTCAGTTTAATTGGTTTGGGTGCGGTTGCGGCTTACGTTTTCTCGGTTTACGTACTTTTAAATCCGCATGCTTTTCACACAAACAATCATTTTCCGATTTATTTTGAAAGTCTTGCAGTGATTTTTACGCTGATGATTTTAGGACAATGGCTAGAAGCCCGAGCGCATCAGAAAACAAAATCTTCGTTAGAACATTTACTGAATCTTGTTCCGCAGAAGGCAACGATTTTAATCAACGGAAATTCAACAGAAATTGACATTGATAAAGTACAGATTAACGATGAATTGTTGGTTAAACCCGGCGAAAAAATTCCAGTTGATGGTATCATTTTATCAGGAAAAACATCGGTAAACGAAGCATTGCTAACAGGCGAACCTTTACCCGTAAACAAAAAAGAAAACGATGAGGTTTTGGCGGGAAGCATCAATACCGATCAATCGTTTACCATGAAAGCAACCAGAATTGGGCAAACAACAACCATTGCACACATTATTGAAATGGTTAACAAAGCCAGCCTTTCACGCGCACCCATTCAGCGTTTAGCTGATAAAATTTCGGGCTATTTTGTACCTATCGTCGTTTTAATTGCTGTTTGTACCTTTCTTTATTGGGGATTTGTTTCAACCGAAGCATCACTTTTATTCGGTTTGCAAAATGCCATTGCAGTATTAATCATTGCGTGTCCCTGTGCATTGGGGTTGGCAACACCGGTTTCGATTTCGGTAGGAATTGGAAAAGGAGCCGAATACGGAATCCTGATAAAAAAAGCCGAAGCGTTGGAATTATTGCAAAAAACAAATGTAATTATAACCGATAAAACCGGAACGTTAACCGAAGGAAAACCATCGCTAGAACAAATTATTCCGTTAAAAGATTTTCTTGAAGAAGAATTAATCAAAATTACTGCCGACTTAAATGCAAGCAGTGAACACCCGATTGCAAAAGCGTTTACCGATAAAGCAAAAGAACAAAACATCGACTTTAAACCGACAAAAATGGTGGCGAATGTTCAAGGAAAAGGCATGCAGGGAATGATTAACGGTAAAAAGATTTTATTAGGAAACGAAGCGTTGTTGAATCAAAATCAGCTAGAAATAGCAACAGAAATAAAATCACTAGTAACCGAAATTCAAAATCAAGGAAAAACGGTTTCGTATATCGTTATAAATAATGAATTGGTTGGTTTGGCAGTTATTCACGATGCGGTTAAGCCCGAAGTGAAAGAAACCATAGCGTATCTTCATTTAAAAAACATAAAAATCATCATGTTAACGGGCGATCATCAGCTAACAGCAAACGCCATTGCAAAACAAGTGGGAATTGATGAAGTCTTTGCACAACAGCTTCCGCAAGATAAATTAGCAATGATTGAATCGATCCAAAAAGAAGGAAAAATTATTACCATGATTGGTGACGGAATTAACGATGCACCAGCTCTTGCAAAAGCCGATGTTGGTATCGCAATGGGCAACGGATCTGATCTAGCGCAGGATTTTGCAAAAATCACACTGTTAAACAGTTCGTTTGCAAACCTAAAAAAGGCGTATAATTTAAGTGAACGTGTAATGAAAAACATTCAGCAAAACCTGTTTTTTGCCTTTATTTACAATGTTATCGGTATTGCGGTTGCAGCGGGAGTTTTGTATTACGCTACAGGAATGCTGCTTTCGCCTATGATTGCCGCTTTGGCAATGTGTTTAAGTTCGGTATCGGTTATTGGAAATGCGGTGCGCTTGCGAAATGTAAAATTATAAAATCAATAAAATTGTTAATCGTTTAAAATTGATGTATTTTCGCTTGGTAAAAAATAATATCAATCAACAAATATGAAACAAGTACCTTTAAATGACGTTCACGTTGCTTTAGGAGCAAAAATGGTTCCTTTCGCAGGATTTAATATGCCGGTTCAATACGAAGGCGTTAATATTGAACATGAAACGGTAAGAAACAATGTGGGTGTTTTTGATGTATCGCACATGGGATTATTTAAAATTTCGGGAGATAAAGCTTTAGATTTGGTTCAAAGAGTAACATCTAACGACGCTACTGTTTTGGTTCCTGGAAAAGCGCAATACAGCTATTTACCTAACGATAAAGGTGGAATTGTTGACGATATTATTACTTATAAAGTTAGCGATAACGAATATTTAATGGTTGTAAATGCATCGAACATTGATAAAGATTTCGAATGGATTTCTTCTAACAATTCAATGAATGCTGCGTTTGAAAATTTATCAGATCAATATTCATTATTGGCAATTCAAGGTCCAAAAGCAAACGTGGCTATGCAATCTTTAACAAATGTTGATTTGGCTAACTTAAAGTTTTATACGTTTGAAGTTGGAACTTTTGCAGGCAAAGATAATGTGATTGTTTCGGCGACTGGTTATACAGGATCGGGCGGAATTGAAATTTATGCTAAAAATGAAGATGTTGTTCATATTTGGAACGAAGTGTTGAAAGCAGGCGAACAATTCGGAATTAAACCAATTGGATTGGCAGCACGCGATACGTTGCGATTAGAAATGGGATATTGTTTATACGGAAACGAAATTAACGATACCACTTCGCCAATTGCAGCAGGTTTAGGTTGGGTTACAAAATTCACAAAAGATTTTGTAAACAGCGAAAACATCAAAGCCGATAAAGAAAACGGTGTAGCAACAAAATTAATCGGTTTTGAAATGATTGATCGTGGAATTCCACGTCACGATTATGAAATTGTTGATGCTGAAGGAAACGTTATTGGTCATGTTACTTCAGGAACGCAGTCACCGTCTTTAAACAAAGGTGTGGGAATGGGTTATGTAAACAAAGAATTTGCAAAAGAAGGATCAGAAATTTTTATCCGAATCCGTAAAAACGATATAAAAGCACAGGTTGTTAAAACACCTTTTTATAAGAAATAAAGAATACCAGAATAAAAAAATGAAACAAATATTTATATTATTTATTATCTGTTTTACACCAAATTTTTTTCTTGCTCAAGAATTTGATGGAACAATTTTTTTAAAAGATGGGTCTTATAAAATCGGAAAAATTCACATCCCTAGAAGAGCAGATTCAAAAGTAATTGTCTTTGATGGTAATGAAATTGCTGGTGAACAAGTTTCTCTTGTAAATATTAATATAAACAACATTCCATATAGATTCATTTATAGTAATTATGCACATTATAAATATAATAAATATAAAGAATCTAAAAAGTATTATTGGTTTTTAAAAATGGATTATATTGAAGGAGACCGCTTAGAATATTACGTTACTAGCACTAAATTTAAAATATCTAAAAAAGGTGATTTGGTAGTTGAAGCTATAGGAGATCCGCCAATGATAATGCATGTGATAAAAAAGAAAGATGAAAAAATATTGATTCTGGCTAATGAAGAATACTATGCTACTTTTTCCATTGGTAAAAACATAGTTTTAAAAAGAATGATTGAAGGTTATTTAAGTGACTGTGAAAAGCTTAAAAATATAAAAACCAAAGATCTCTCACTTGAGGATACAATTAATACTTATAATAATTGTGATTAATTTTTTTTTTTATATCTTTTGATTTATAGACTTTAATAAAAAACGAAGCTAAAAGCTTCGTTTTTTATTAAAGTTTAATTTGAATTCCTAAATTCAAACTTGAGTAAAAATTATATCTCTTGTATATTGTTGGACTATAATATCCAACATATCCGTTATTATTAGCACCATTTTTAACCAAGCCAACTGTGTTTTGTTGATCAACTGACAAATTTAACCGATCATTTAACGGATAAATATAACCGAAACCAAGACTACCGCTAATTTGACCATAATTTATAATATGTGAAATATCTTCGTCGTTGTTTTTTGCTGATAATAATCTGCTTAAAACAAAGCCTCCACTAATACTCCAATTTTTAGTACTTCCAAACTTGTATTTCATTAATAATGGTACACTAATGTAATCGAGCTCTTCTTTATCATGCATTCCGGCATAATTTGGTGGTATAGGATAATCTATTAAAGTAGATCCCATTCGCTGATATTGAATACCTGTAACAGCTGCTATATGCTTGTTAAAAGCCATCTCTGCCAGCACACCAAAAGTTATATCTTTTCTAGATTTTTTTTCATCGTATGAATTGATACGTTCTCCAAATTGGAAAGAATTAGAATATCCAATATACGGCTTTAATGTAAAATCGTCAGATTTATCTTCTTGAGCAAATAAACTAATTGGCAGTAAAAAATAAATAAGTGCTATTTTCATTAATTTTCATTTTTTGAACCTAAGTGAATAATAGCCTTAATACTTAAAGCTGAATTTCCGTAAAAAAAGTAATGCGTTTCATTACCAAAATCTACAAATTCAGGAATTCTGGTAAAACTTTGATAATCTGCTGCAAGCGAAATAGTTTCGGTAATCGGGTATTTATATCCCACACCTAAACCTAAACCTGCATAAAATCGATCCTCAATATCATTTATATTTACTGTTCCATCTGACGTTTTATAGCTTATTCCGTAAGTAAGTGTAGGTCCAAAATTTAAATACAGATTTCGTTTTTTTCCAAAATGTACCGTTGCATGAATAGGTAATGTAATATTTGTAAAAGTTTCTTTAGATTGTGTTTGGGTATTATTCCAATTAGGATTTAAAAACCTTGGATCTTTTGAACCCATTTGCATATATTCTAATCCGGTTCTTAAAGACCATTTGCTGGTAAAATAAAATTCGGCATTTACCCCAAAATATGGAGAAACAATACTTTTATAGGTTACATCATCACTTGTGTAAATTTTAGAAGTAGAAAACCCAGCAAAGGGTTGTATTTCAATACTTCCTTTTTCTCTAACTTGTGCATTTGCGGCAAAAGATACTATTAAAGCAAATAAAAGTGTTTTTTTCATGTGTTTTAAGTTAAAATAATTAGTGTTTTTTTTTATAGAAAAACATCTTTTCTATAATTTTGCGTAAAATTAATAAAAATAGAAATGGGAAGAGCGTTTGAATTTAGAAAAGCTAGAAAAATGAAACGTTGGTCGGCAATGGCTAAAACGTTTACGCGTATTGGTAAAGATATCGTAATGGCTGTTAAAGAAGGCGGACCTAGTCCTGAAACAAATGCTCGTTTACGTGCTGTTATGCAAAATGCCAAAGCAGCTAACATGCCTAAGGAAAACGTAGAACGCGCCATTAAAAAAGCATCAGATAAAGATACTGCCAACTATAAAGAAGTTTTGTTTGAAGGCTATGCACCACACGGAATTGCCATATTAATTGAAACTGCTACCGATAACAACAACAGAACCGTTGCCAACATCCGCTCGTACTTTAACAAGTGTAACGGAACTATGGGAACACAAGGATCGGTTGAATTTATGTTTGATCATACCTGTAACTTTAGAATTGCAAAAGTAGAAGGTTTAGATTTGGAAGAGTTTGAATTAGAACTGATTGATGCCGGTGTTGATGAAATTTTTGAAGATGAAGACGGAATTTTGATTTACGCTCCGTTTAACAGCTTCGGATCGATTCAAAAAGAACTGGAAGAACGAAACATGGAAATTCTTTCATCTGGTTTTGACCGTATTCCGCAAGTAACAAAAGAACTTACCGAAGAACAAATTGCCGATGTAGAAAAGTTGTTAGAAAAAATTGAAGAAGACGATGACGTACAAAACGTTTACACAACAATGGCTTAAATAATAAAAAGCCTTTAAATAAGTTGCCCCCAAAAAGTTTCACACTATTTGGGGGCTTTTTTATATAACGAAAAGTAAAATACGATTTGTAAATTATCCTTACTACAGCAATTGATGTACTGATTTTATAATACATAACCATTTAGCTATCCTTAAAACTTTCTTACATAATACCAAAAACGACTAGAAGAAGTCTACATTATAAAATTACAGATATTCTTAAAATCAACATCAAAATATTATATAAAACATTTTTTTTATAAAAAATAAACATATGTTTTACTAAAAAGTTATTTTATTAAAAAAAATTACATAATAAGTGCTTTTTTTTATATTTTTACTATTAACATATCGTTAACAACCTATAAATTACCTTAAAATGAAAACAAACTATCCTTATCACACACGCAGGCAATTATTTTGCAGGCAATGTATTTATTTATTGTTCATGTTATCCTTTTTATCTGGATACACACAAACAGTTACAATTGGTACTGGTACAAGCAGTAATTCTTCCACTGGTTATCCCGCTATCTTTTCTAATTATTATTATGGCAATAAAATTCAAATTCTTTATGAAGCCAGTGAAATTATCTCAGGTGGAGCAACGGCGAATTCTTACATTAACAGTGTAGCTTTCGATGTAAGTAATTTAAATATGGTACCTGTTTTAGATAATTTTACTGTAAAGGTATATACAACAAGTAATGCAGATCCTCTTTCTATCAACACTTTTTTTACAGGCTCGAATTCATCGGTAAGCTTAACATCTTATACTACTTTAAGTGGTTGGAACACCATCACTTTTAGCTCACCTATCTTATGGAACGGATGCGATAATATTATTGTTGAAGTATGTGCACAAAACAGTGACTGGATATCTAATGGTAATGCCTCTACAAAGTTCACTTCTAAAACTGGTACTAAAACTTATGTTAGATATTACAGAGATGATGTTACAACTGTTTGTCCTGCAGCCTCTGGAATAGACACCTCCAGTGATAGACCAAATATTAAATTTGCTTTAACAGCAAATACAGCAAATTGTGGTTACGTTTGTAATTTTAGTGCAGTCGCAACTTCATCAACAAATGTTAATCTATCTTGGACTGGAACAGGAACATCCTACGCCATTGAGTATGGGGTAGCTGGTTTTACATTAGGAACTGGCACAGCATTATCAACAACTAACTTAACACAAGCTTTAACTGCTTTAACTGCAAACACTGCTTATGACATATATATAAAACAAATATGCAGTTCAGGATCAAGTGCTGCTTTCTATGGTCCTGTTAAAGTAAAGACACTATGCGGAATTACGGGTAACTTTTTCGAAGGTTTTGAAACAACCGCAACAGGAAGTTACATGATGGGACCTATACCAGACTGTTGGTCTAGTTTATATTCCATTTCAAATACATGGTCTTACCGTACTGTAAGCAACTATACATCAAAAACAGGTTCTAATAGTTTAGAGATATACAGAGATACTGGTTCAGGAGATTTTTTAGTTATTTCCCCACAAACAGATAATTTAGGGAATGGTGCAAAGCAAATACGTTTTTCAGTTTATATAGATTATTTTTACCCTAATGGACCCGAAATAGACATTTACAGAATGAACGGAAATACTTCTACTTCAACAAAAACGCTAATTCAAAAAATAACACCGTCTAGTTCTAATACAGGCTGGCAAGATTTCACAGTAGCTTTAACTGCAACTACTGACGATTATTTTGCATTTTCATTTCCCGAAATTTCAGGTTCAGGTTATGCAGATTTTTATATAGACGATGTTTATTACGAAGATATACCGGCACCTACACTAACAACTACTAAAACCAATAATTTATGTTTTGGAGAAGCCAATGCAATGGCATCGGTTGTAGTAAAAGACGGAGCTATGCCTTTAACCTACTCATGGAGCCCATCGGGTGGAACGGCAGCAACAGCAACAGGATTGGCGGCAGGTACTTATACCGTAACGGTAACCGATGCATTAAGTCGTACTGCAACAGCAACCGTTACCATAACGGAACCTGCACAGATATTATCTAATTCGGTAATTACCCAAGTAAGCTGTAACGGATCGAATAACGGCAGTATTAGCATTGCACCAACAGGCGGAACCTTACCATATAGTTACTTATGGAATACCGGAGCAACAGGAACTTCATTATCAAACCTTACTCCTGGATCTTATTCAATAACCATTACCGATGTAAACGGATGTACTGCAACAGAAAACATTACCATAGCAGAGCCGGCTGTATTAACAACAGCAAACAGCGCGCA
>Ga0213826_1000149_pt1 | contig 74784 bp, 65 predicted proteins | sample MC6MC0899MG_FD_180668 | JGI IMG/M metagenome (GOLD analysis project Ga0213826, IMG submission 180668) | Enriched soil aggregate microbial communities from Iowa State University, Ames, United States - MC6-MC0899-MG | ecosystem: Environmental > Terrestrial > Soil > Unclassified | place: USA: Iowa... | reverse complement strand
ACCGATACGATTCGATACCTGAACAGGAAAGATTACATAACGATCCTGATCCTTTGAATGAACGAGATGCATCAGGAGGTACTATTGACAATCATCAGGGACGTACAGCAACTCAATCAGATGACATGAATGATACTGTTAACAGTGTCAATTCGTCATCGGACAACCAGTAAAATAGAAATATATAAGACAATCTTTGGTTACAACCAATTATTCATTTTACATTTTTTGTACCGATTTAAACTTTTAGATCGGTACAATTTTTTTAGAGTTACAACTACGGCATGATTTTTTTATGTGATTAAACAATATCAGATACATGAGAGAACCTAATAAACAATTCTATGAACAAAACTATTACCTGCTATTTTAAACAATCTAAAGCCTATTTACTAATCGTTGGATTTTTTCTGACCTTCCTTTTAACAAGCGGCTGCCATTTTGATCAGGGAGAAGTAAAAATTCCAACAAATAAAGTTTTGGTTTTAAAATTTGATGAACAATCCAAAGATTTTAATTGGGGTAGAGAATATCTTTATTACGATCATCCCGAAACATTTACTGTAAACGCTAACAAAGAAATGAGTGCTGAAGGAACTGTTATCAGTATTTTTTATGAAGAAGAAAATGCATTACTGTTAAAAGCAACTGCAAAGCCTGCTCCTTTAGAAGGTGAGATTTTAATTCCGGAAGATTTTAAGTCGGCAGACCATTTTGAAAGGGTAACAACCAACGATTTTGTAACACCTATGAATGGCTACAAGGAACTATCTGAAGATTTATTACCCGACGTACATTTTGAAAACATGTGGTCCAATGTACAAAGCCTTAAAAAAGTGCGCGAGTATTTACAAAGTAACCCCAGCCAACAGGTACAAGTATTTTTATATAAGCCTACAATAGACAGCTCTATCAATAACCGCTGGATCTTTATACTTAAAAGTTAAAGGCGGTCAGCAGCTAAGATAAAAAAAATTCAATAGTTGAAGTATTGTCTACAGCTGTTACCATTTTAAAGAAAACCTTAAAGAACTATTCACAAATTAAACACCGATCATCATGAGAAGAGAAAGAAAAATAAATATAACAACACTAGCAATCGTACTAATAATCCTTGGAGGTATATCGATAATGCTTTATGCAGGCGGCTATTAATTTTATTATTTTTGAAGTATCCATTATTAAAAATTTAATTGTAAAACTTAAAAAAAACGTATATTTGCCCATCAAAAATAAGAAATGATATTATCTAACTTAGAAAAGGGAAAGAAACAGAACTTACGTAACAATTCGTGAGTCATTTTCCTGTGGTTAGAAACCAAATAATATAAGGAGCCTGTCATCACGACAAGCTCTTTTTTTTTGTTTATAATTCAACAACATATACCTAATCTATGAAAGTATTAAAATTTGGAGGAACTTCAGTAGGAAGTCCGGAGCGTATCGAACAATTGTTACCTATTATTAAATCGCAAACGGCAGATAAACATCTTGTGGTGTTGTCAGCCGTTTCAGGAACTACAAATGATCTTGTAACCTTATCAGAACTTTATTCGAAAAAAGAAAACGATTCTGCCCGAAAACACATCGATTTCCTTTACAACAAATACAGAATATTTACACACGAATTATTCAAAACCCCAGAAGGTAAAGCTGAAGCTCATGCTTTTATTGATCAAATTTTTGAACTACTTTACAGTTTCGAAAACACAGATTTCACAACAAGAGAAGAACGAATTGTATTGGCTCAAGGTGAAATCATCTCTACTACCCTATTCCATTTACATTTAAAAGAAAAAGGAATTTCATCTGTATTAATTTCTGCTTTAGATTTTATGCTTATCGATCATGAAAACGAACCGGATATTGATTATATAAGAGAATATTCTAACAAAGAATTGGAAAAACATCCTCATGAAAATATGTTCATCACCCAAGGATTCATCTGCAAAAATGCGCAAGGGGAAACCGATAATTTACGTCGAGGAGGATCTGATTATACCGCTTCGCTTTTAGGAGCTGCATTACAGGTAGAAGAAATTCAGATTTGGACAGATATTGACGGTTTCCATAACAATGATCCGCGTTATGTTCCGAATACCAAGCCTATTGCCCATTTAAGTTTTGATGAAGCTGCCGAACTATCTTACTTCGGCGCAAAAATCCTGCATCCGCAAAGTGTATTTCCGGCACGTAAATTCAATGTCCCTGTACGTTTGCTTGATACCATGAACCTAAAAGCGTCGGGTACTTTAATCTCCGGCGAAACAACCAACCAGAACCAAATTGTTGCTATTGCAGCAAAAGACGGTATCACCGCAATACGCATACAATCGTCGCGAATGTTAATGGCGTATGGCTTTTTAAGACAGGTTTTTGAAGTGTTTGAACGATACAAAACTCCGATTGATATGATTACCACTTCAGAAGTAGCTGTTTCACTAACAATAGATCAAACCGAATATCTGTCTGAAATAATAAAAGAACTAGAATCTTTCGGAATGGTTGAAACACACAGCGATCAATCAATCATCTGCATCGTGGGGGATTTTAAGAAAAATAATCATGGACATGCCACCATAGTTTCCGAAGCCGTGAAGCACATCCCAATCCGCATGATTTCGTACGGCGGAAGCGAAAACAACATATCGTTACTTGTACCTTCAACCTATAAAATTGAAGCATTAAGATCGTTACATAACAGATTATTTTAGTATGATATATAAATAAATGTTAAAACAATACACTGTCCTCAAATAGTGCCTGCTTTTCTGGGTGCAGTGTATTAAAAAACTTTTTTTCACTCAATTCACCTAACCAGACTGTATCGTTGTAAAAAACAAAATATTCATCATCTCCACTTATAAATTCGTCAAGAAGTTTTTTTTCTAAAAGATTTTTCTACCATTTTTTCATAAACTGAAACTCTTGATTTGATTTAAAATCATCAATAGTTTCTAAATAGTTTTTCTCTAAAACATTCACTTCTATTTTTGATTCCCATTTAAATTCTTGATAAGTATTTAGTACATGGAAAAGCTTAGATTGTTTTAAAGACATCTTTTTGTTTTCAATCTCTTTAAAAGTTTCATTATAAAAATCAATCTTATCTCCAACTGCACATACAACTTGAGAATTCTTCAGATCATTTTCAAACAACCATATTTTTTAAATAATAAGGTTGATTTAAAGTTTCTAATTTATTTTTCCAACTGTAATAGACTACAATTAATGATTCAATAAAGAGTTTTTTATAAATCTTATTTGGCTGCGGAAACTTACTGTTACTAAACAATAAACTAGCCCATGGATCAACAAAGAATTTTACATAGTCACGAGAATATTCATCGAAGTATTTTTCATCTATTGTTAAATGCTTTATTTTCCATTTTTCAATAGCTCTAATTCTTCTTTTTGCTCCTCTTATCTTTTTTATTTTCATATAATATTTACAAAAAGCAACTCAATTGAGTTGCTTTTTTGCTATTTAACAGGAATATTTTTTAGAATTTCTAAAACAAATTTCCAATATTTTTGAACTGATGAAATGGATACACGTTCTTCTGGTGAATGCGCACCACGAATTGTTGGACCAAACGAAATCATTTCCATATCAGGATAATTCGTTCCTAAAATACCACATTCTAATCCGGCATGGCAAGCTACAACATTCGCTTTTTGTCCGTTTTGTTTTTCATACAATTCATCTAAAACTTTTAATATTGATGAATTTGGATTTGGTGTCCAACCTGGATAAGATCCTGAAAAATCAACTTCGCATCCCATTAATTCGAATGCAGAACGTAAACTGTTCGCTAAATCGAACTTCGATGTTTCAACCGAAGATCTTGTTAAACACTGTACTTGCAATTTACCGTTACCTACCGTTACTTTTGCAATGTTGTTTGATGTTTCAACTAAATCATCGAAATCTGCACTCATTCTGTAAACTCCGTTATGAGCCGTATATAATGCACGAACCAAGTAATACTGTGCCATTGCTGGCATTACTTTTTCTGGTAACGTTTCCTGCTTTTCAAAAATGATTTCTAAACTAGGTTCGGTCCTTGCAAATTCTGCCTTAATATCATTTACAACCGGCAACATATCAAACACAAAAGATTCATCGTACATTTTTGCAATGATCACGTTTGCAACACTTTCGCGTGGAATCGCGTTACGCAAACTTCCGCCGTTAATGGTAGAAATCTGTAATCCAAAATTATCAAAACCGTTAAAAAGCAAACGGTTCATAATTTTATTAGCGTTACCTAAACCTTTGTGGATATCCATACCTGAATGTCCGCCTTTTAAGCCTTTAACAGTGATCGTGTAAGCGACAGATCCATCGGGAGTATCTTCATCATCGTATTCTGCGGTTCCAGTAACATCTACTCCACCAGCACAACCGATATCAATTTCATCGTCTTCTTCTGTATCTAAATTCAATAATATATCGCCCGTTAACAATCCGCCTTTTAAACCCATTGCACCTGTCATTCCGGTTTCTTCATCAATGGTAAACAACGCTTCAATTGCAGGATGTTCTATTTCTTTTGAAGCCAAAACCGCCATGATTGTTGCTACGCCAATTCCGTTATCGGCACCCAAGGTAGTTCCTTTCGCACGAACCCAGTCTTCATCAACATACATATCAATTCCCTGTATATCAAAATCGAAAACGGTGTCGTTGTTTTTTTGGTGAACCATATCTAAATGCGACTGTAAAACAATTGTTTTACGATTCTCCATACCTGCTGTTGCCGGCTTTTTTACAATTACGTTACCAACTTCGTCAACAATGGTTTCCAATCCTAGATTTTCGCCGAATTGTTTCATGAAGGCAATTACACGTTCTTCTTTTTTTGACGGACGCGGAACTGCGTTTAAATCTGCAAAATGATTCCACAACGGAAGTGGTTCTAAATTGCGAATATCTTGACTCATATCTTTTAAATTTTAATCAAAGTTACTTATTATAAAACAAAAAAGCCACTTTAAACTGGGTTTAAAATGGCTGTCATACAAAATAAAAACAATAATTATTTTTAAGGTTACGCAACAATATATTTGTCAAATAACTTCTGTGCTTTTTTCTTTGTTACTTCTTTTTTATACTTTTTTTCAGAATCAATGTAAAACACCGGTGCGCTTTTGCACATTCCCTGACATTTCATTTTTTCTAACGAAACATTTTGGTTTAAACCTGTTTCTTTAAGTAATTCTTTTAAGCAAGATTTTGCTTCTTCATTGTATCTGCAACATTTTTTTCCATCGCAAAAATAAATTACTTCATTAAAAGATTTACATTTACTCATTATCCTTATCTTTAACGAGTACAAATATAAATAATTATTTTTATTTATTCTAAATAAAATATTTAAATGAAAAAAAAATATTTCTTTTTAACTGTATTACTGCTCTTTGTAATTTGTAGTTATTTAATTGGCCCATTATTTCCTGAATTTTTTACCCATATCTACAATCAAAAAATTTACAGCTATTTAGATAGTTTCTTACATTTAATTTCGAACATATTTCCGTTTTCTTTGGGCGATGTATTTTATGCAGTTGTGATAATTTACTTTATTTACAAGTGTTTTGTATTGATAAAAAGAAAATTGTATAAAGATTTTGGTGTTTTTATATTGACATCGGTTTTATTGTTCTTTGGGATTTTTCAGTTGTTTTGGGGATGGAACAATTATAAGTTTTCGGTTGCACATCAATTAAAATTAGAAAGAAGTTATACGCAAGCCGAATTAGATTCGATCACAAACAGATTGACAGAAATTGTAAACAGTCAGCACTTTTTGATCACAAAAGATTCATTAAAAGAAGTATCGATTGATAAAGATTTGGAATTATTCAACAAAACTGCCCGATTGAACTATACAAAACTGCCTGATCATTTAAAGGAAATTTTGACTGATAATAAAATCAATAATGTAAAACCATCGTTTTATTCGTACTTACAGTCTTACACCGGATTTAGCGGATATTTTAATCCTTTCACACACGAAAATCAGTTAAATATCGAAATTCCAACTATTGGAATGCCGGTTACAGTAGCACATGAAATGGCGCATCAGTTAGGAATTGCAAGCGAAACCGAAGCTAATTTTTATGGCTATAAAGTAATGTTGCAAAGCACCGATTTAAAGTTTAAATATGCGGCGAATTTATACGCTTTAAAATATTGTTTAAAACAATACAGATATGAAGACGAAGAAACATATCAGTTACTTTTTAACCGTTTAAATGTTGGCGTTCAGCAAAATATATTAGAAAGCGAACAATTTTGGCTACGTAAACGAAATGTTTCTTCGTATTTTTTTAAGAATCTTTATGGAAGGTTTTTAAAAATAAACAACCAAAAAGACGGCATTCAATCTTATAATAAATTTGTTGATTTACTGATTAATTACAACAAAAAATATCGGGAGATTTAATTATCCTGCGGTTTAATATCTCTGTTTTTACGATACGGACGAATGATTACGCGCGATTCACGATCGAAAACAAAGTAATTGTAAACCCAGCTCCAGAAAACCAACGTTTTGTTTTTAAAGCCAATCAACGAAAATAAATGGACAAACATCCACACAAACCAGGCAAAAACTCCGTTAAAATGCAGTTTAGGTAAATCTACAACCGCTTTGTTTCTACCAATAGTTGCCATTGAACCTTTATCGTTGTAAATGAATTTTTTAAGTGATTGTTTTTTGGTTAATCGTTCTAAATTTTCGGCTAACAAATTTCCTTGCTGAATAGCAGGCTGCGCCATCATTGGATGTCCGTATTTATATTTTTCGCCGTACATTGCAGCAACATCGCCCAAAGCAAAAACATCGGTAAAACCTTCTACCTGATTAAATTCGTTCACACGAATACGCGACGCACGATCTAAAGTTTGTGGCATTCCTTCAATCGGAGCGCCTTTCACCCCTGCCGACCAAATTACCGCATGTGTATCAAAAGATAATCCGCCTTTAGTTTCGATCTTTTTACCGTCGTAATTCGTCACAATCGTTTTTAAATGGATTTTAACTCCTAAATCCTTCAAAAACTTTTCGGCAGCTTTCGAAGATTTTTTAGACATGGCATCCAAAATATTATCAGATCCCTGAACCAGATTAATTTCCATCATAGAAATATCCAAATCGGGATAATCTTTAGGAAAAACAGCATTTTTCATTTCAGCCAAAGCTCCGGCTAATTCCACACCTGTTGGTCCGGCGCCTACAATTACGAAATTCATCAACGCTTTACGTTCGTTCATATCGTTTGTTTGCAAAGCCAGTTCGAAATTTTCGAGAATAAGACTGCGTAAATTTAAAGCTTCAGGTATGGTTTTCATTACCATACTGTTTTTCTCAATCTCTTTATTGCCGAAATAATTATTGGTAGAACCAGTTGCAATAACCAAATAATCGTAATAAATTGTTCCAATATCGGTAATGACCTTTTTATTTTCGGTATCGATTTTTTCAACCAAAGTCATTCTAAAAAAAGCTTCTTTATGCTCTTTGATGATTTTACGCATTGGGTACGCAATAGATCCCGATTCTAATCCGCCGGTTGCCACCTGATACATTAAAGGTTGAAAGTTGTGATAATTGTGCTTATCTAACAAAACAACCTGGAATTCTTTGTTTTTTAATTTTTGTGCAATTGCAACTCCTGCAAATCCACCACCTATGATAACGACTCTAGGATTACTAGAATCTGGAATATTCATCATATTTAAAACTATTTGAATTACTACAAAATTACGAAGTAAATGATAATAATTGCAGTATTATTTTGTTTTTGAACGCTTGGCTGTTAATTGTAAAATATATTGTTATTTTGCATAAAAATTAACAATACATGATGGGTTTAAATTTTTTTAAAGATACTTATGCTGATATAAATACTGCGAAGTTTAGTAGTCGTGATGAATTGTATGATGCTATTAAGAAAAAATCGATACGCAGTTTGTTGTGGATTTGTATCATAAATATTTTGATCTTGACATTTTTTGTATTTTCTAGTTTTATCTATCAAATAAATAGTCAACAAAATGTGAATACTTTTCCATCGTTGTTTTTGCAAATTGCAGATTATGCTCTTTTAATTTTGCCTGTAGTTTTTACACTTATATGTGCTTATTTAATTTATAAAATAAAAGCCAAAAATACGGTTGAAACATTACTTATGAGTGTAAAAAATGCAAAGAACGGATTGAAATTATACCTTTCGTTAATTTTGGTTGCTTACCTGATTATTATTTACATAACTATATACCAAACCATAGTATCGGGCACAAATGACGCAACATCAGATGACAGTTTTTCATTTTACGCAGCAATAATTTTAACCTGCGTGGTTTGTACTATAGTAATTTTACTTATATTATGGTTACTTTATAAACTATTATACAGTCGATTTTTAAGAAGCCTGACAAAGAACTACTATATTTTAAAGGATTTTGTATGAAAAAAGCCTAAATATTTAATGGCTTTTTTAAGTTTATTTATTAATTCTAATTTCGAACATTTTATCCCAGTTTTTTCCGGTTACAAAGAAAGTACCCGTTTTTTTATTGTAGGCAATCCCGTTTAAAACATCTAAATCTGAGTGTTGAGTAACTTTACTTTTTAAATCACTTAAATCTATAACTGCGTTTACAGTTCCATCTATCGGACTAAAAACACCTATCGCATCCTGACCATAAAAGTTTGCATATATTTCGCCATTTACCCATTCTAGTTCATTTATTGACGGAACAGTACCACGATTTGTTGAAACTACAGCATAATCTATCAAAGTAAAATCTGCAGGGTTTACTTTATACACTCGGTCACTTCCATCGGTCATATACAAGTTAGTGCCATCGTTCGTTAACCCCCAACCTTCGGTATTTTTAAAATATGGCAACGTTTTTTCTTTTTGTAGCGATTCTAAATTATATACGTAAGCTTCATTATTTTTGTACGTTAACTGATAAATTTTATTGTTTAGAACTGTTGCTCCTTCCGCAAAAATAGCATCTTCTAATTCATTGATCTTTATAACTTCGCCGGTTTTGGCATTTACTTTACGAATACTAGATTTTCCTTTGGTACGTGTTCCTATTCCTTCACCGTTTCCTGTACTTTCAATCAGTAAATCACCATAAAATTCTAAACCCTGCGTGTAAGCTTTAATATCATGCGGATAGGTATTTACAATGGTATAAGAATATACCGCAGGCTGAACGTGAGACAGTACATCAAATTTTGTTGTAGTTTCATTGGTTTTACCTTTAGTGTAAGCAATTGCCTTAATATTTTGAATGCCGTGTTTTGCATTTGATAAATTATAAGTAAGTACAGAATTTGCCTTAACCGAAGCTATTTTTATATCGTTGATGAAATATTGAACAGAATCAATTTCTTTTTCAGAATCGCTTTTTAACTGCAAAGTAACATCTTCATTTAAGGCGTAAGTCTGTTTTAATTTACTAGAATCGATAGATAAAGAATTATTTTCGATTTTTTTATCGTCTTTACAAGCAACAAATAGTAATGATAAAGTAAAGATAGTTAGGTATTTATATTTTTTCATGGTTTATGTAATTAGTTGTACAATTATACAACCCTTTTTTTATTTGGCAAAAGGCTTGCTAAAATATAATTTGTTTGTATATTTGCAACGGCAAGTCCTACACGACCAGCTCCTGCAGACTCCTCCAGGGTGGGAACACAGCAAAGGTATGTGGTTGTAGCGGTGCGATGTAGGTCGCTTGCCTTTTTTTAATCAACCTACTTTTGTTGATATAAAAAATTAAGTTTGTTTTTTTGCACTTCTTTATTATTATTTTAATACTTATATTTCGTTTTACTTACAATAAATTAAAAGAATGTGAATATTAAAAAATGCTTACTTACCGATACAAAAATTAGCGAAAATATTTCCTAATAACTCATCATTGGTAACTTGACCAGTAATTTCACCGAAATAATACAAAGCCTGACGGATATCAATTGCCATTAAATCGGCAGGTACATTGGTGTCTAATCCCCATTGTACTTTCTGAATTTCTTCTAAAGCTTTAATTAAAGAATCGTAATGACGCGTGTTGGTTACAATGGTTTCGTTATTGCGCAACGCACCGGTATTCACAAAGCTTATCAGCTGTTTTTTCAAAGTATCTATCCCTTCTTTATTTTTGGCAGATATGGTTTCAAGTTTTACATTTAACGTTTCAAGTTGTTTTTTTATATTTAGTATCTCCGCTTCAGAAAGTAAATCTATTTTGTTAATAACTACAACTAAAGGTTTCAGTGGAAATTGATTTTTGATCTTTTCAATTTCTATGATGTATTCCGAACTTTGAACTTTAAACTTTAAACTTTCAAACAAGTATAAAATGACTTGTGATTGTTCTATTTTCTCGAATGTTTTTTGAATCCCAATGCTTTCTACCAAATCTTTTGTTTCACGTATTCCGGCGGTATCAATAAATCGAAAACCGATTCCTTCAATTATCAACTCGTCTTCAATAGTATCGCGCGTAGTTCCGGCAATGTCCGAAACAATGGCACGTTCTTCATTCAACAAGGCATTTAAAAGGGTCGATTTTCCAACATTCGGTTCGCCAACAATCGCAACGGGAATGCCGTTTTTAATAACGTTTCCTACTGCAAACGAATCGATCAATCGCTTTAAAACAAACTGAATTCTGTTTACCAGATCTCGAAAAGCAGTACGATCGGCAAACTCCACATCTTCTTCAGAAAAATCCAATTCTAACTCAATTAACGATGCGAAATTCAATAATTCTTCACGCAATTTTGCAATTTCGTTACTGAATCCGCCCCTCATCTGCTGCATTGCTATTTGGTGCGATGCTTCGTTGTCTGACGCTATTAAATCGGCTACGGCTTCGGCTTGCGAAAGATCCATTTTTCCGTTTAAGAACGATCGCATGGTAAATTCGCCGGCAGTTGCCATTCTGCAGCCTTTTCTCAATAAAAGTTGAATGATTTGCTGTTGGATAAAAGTAGATCCGTGGCACGAAATTTCAACGGTAGGTTCCCCTGTGTAAGAATTATTCCCTTTAAAAAGCGATACCAGCACCTGATCAAGGATTTTTTCATCGTCTTTAATAAAACCCAAATGCAGTGTATGCGTTTTTTGTTTGCGCAAATCTTTATTTTTTACAGACTGAAAAACATCAGCAACCAAATCAATTGCCTGTGGTCCCGAAACACGGATTAATGCTACCGCACCAGCGCCCGATGCCGAAGCCAATGCTACTATTGTATCGTTTAAAATCATAAACTAAATATTGAAACACAAATTTACGCCAACTTTATAAATCCTGCTAATTTTAAAAGCTTGTGTATGCTGAAAAAAAACGCAATTTTTTTTTACAATCATTTAATTTTTTGTAATTTAATAGCAACAAACCAACAGCATAAGATTATGAAAAAGATTCTTTTCCCAACCGATTTTTCAGAAACTGCAAATAATGCATTTGTTTACGCTTTGAAGCTTGCTAAAAGTATTGATGCCGAAATCTATGTTTTGAATACATACGAAATGCCTGTAATTTCTACAACTTCTGCCGGACAACCGGAACTGATTCAGAACGTATATAATTCTATTGAACTGAATAATTTTGATAATTATAAAAAACAGGTTCCGAAATTAAGAAGTATTGCGACAGATGTTGATTGTGGCGATATTAAACTGACGTTTATTTTTGAGGAAGGAATTATGCTTTCGATCCTTCATAAAATAATTCGCGATGAAAATATTGATTTTATTGTGATGGGGACCAACGGAAATTCAGGATTTGAGAAGAAATTGCTCGGATCGAACACCGTTCATGTTATGGAAAATGTTGATATTCCGATTTTAAGTGTTCCTCGAAAAGCTGAATTTAAACGTTTGAATAATTTTGGATTTGCAACAATGCTTCGCGATAGTGATAAAGCGGGATTGCATCAGATAATTAAAATTGCGAAATCTTTAAATGCTGATGTGAAAGTGTTGCATGTTTTACGGAAAGAAAATCCTGACGCTATGAACGTTTTAAACAGTTGGAAAGAAGAATTTAACGACGAAAATGTAACTTTTCATACCGTTTTAAATGAAAAATTAGACGAAAGTGTTTTCTTTTTTATCGATGATCAGTTAATTGATGTAATGTGTATTGTTAAACGTCATTTAAACTTTTTCGAAAAGATTTTTACAACCAGTTTAAGTAAGCAATTATCGTATCATGCCGATGTTCCCGTATTGGTATTAAAAGAACAAAAAAGCAAGTAAATACTTGCTTTTTTTATGTTTATCTGTTTCTCAAAATCAAATAAATTACCAAAGGTGCACCCAGAATTGATGTTACTGCATTTATCGGCAACACAAATTGTTCACCTGGTAACTGACAAATAATATCGCAGGTAATTAAAATTAACGCACCAATAATTATGTTCCCCGTAAACAAATGAAAATGATTGGTGGTTTTATAAATGATTCGTGTGATGTGCGGAACTGCCAAGCCTATAAATGCAATTGGCCCTACAAAAGCGGTACAAACCGCAACCAACATACAGGTTACCAAGATGATTAAAAACTTTATTTTTTTAATGTTCAATCCCATACTTCTGGCATAACCTTCGCCCATTAAAAGGGTGTTTAAAGATTTATTCAGCAAGAAAGATCCTGTTAAGGCAGCACATAAAATTGGGACAATAAAATAAATCTGCTGCCACGAAATGTTTCCTAAACTGCCTAAATTCCAAAAAGTGAATTTTTTTAATTCTTCGGCTGTAGAAAAATAAGCCAGAACATTCACAAAAGCGCTCGTAAAACTACTAAACATCAACCCTACAATTAAAAGTGTAGCAATTTGTTTTATGCGTTGCGATATTCCTAAAATAATAAACATAACCAAAATACTTCCTGCTAAAGCAAATAAAATAATGGTAATATTACCGGTAAGATAATTTTGTAGTGTGAGCGAAAACAGACTTTTTCCCAATATACAGATTGCGACACCCAGACTTGCACCCGAACTTACGCCTAAAATATAAGGTTCTGCCATTGGGTTTTGAAAAAGTGTCTGCATCATCATTCCTGCGATTGAAAGTGCCGCACCAACAATACAGGCAATGATCAATTTTGGTAATCGGTATTCTAAAACAATGTATTCCCAGCTTGCTTTTCCTGAAAAATTACCGCTTACAATTTCCAAAATAGCACTTACAGGAATGCGTACCGATCCAATTACAAGGTTTAAAACCGCTGCAACTACAAGCAATACAAGAAAAAGTAAATGATATTTGGAATATTTTACAGACATTATTTTAATGCTTCGATAAATGCGGGTTTGTAATTTGGTAGAACGTTTGGATGAAGAATTGAAATTAAATCTTTCAATACCAAATCAGGACGATTAGGAGCATCTTCATAAAAAATCAAACCGCCTGTTGGACCTTTTTTTATGGAATACGAATAGATTTTTTTATTTTGAAACGCTGCAAATTTTCCGTAATGTTTGTTGGCTGCTACCATTTGATCGAAGGTTGTAAATTCGCCCGGACCAATCCAAACGTCGCCGTTCATTGCTTTTTCAAAAACAGCTTCAGACGATAACGACAAACTTCCCGTGCCTTTTGTATCGCTCCAAAAATAATTTCCACCGGCGTCTTTTATAAAGGCAGCCATCCAGCTTTCGCCTTGCGGAACGTACCAAACATCCTGAAAAATAGCTCCACTTAAAACAGTTGGTCGGTTGGTTACATTGCCCACTAATTTTTTTGCATTGTTGTATTCGGTAACGATGTTTTTAAAATATTCGTTGGCTTTTTGCTGCTGATCGAACAAAACTCCGAAAAATTTCACCCATTCTGCTTTTCCTAAAGGCGATGTTTCAACCCAATCGGCATTATATAAAACGGGAATTCCTGCTTTTTCGAACTGATTGAACTTTGCCGTTTCACTGTCCATACTCAACCCGACGATTAATTGCGGTTGCAGATCGACCGTTTTTTCGAAATTCAAACTGTGTTTATCAGACAATTCTTTTACTTTTCCGGCATCGATTTTTTGTCGAACATCGGCAGATGAAATGTAATCTAAATTAGGAAAACCAACCAGTTTGTCGGTTTCATTTAAAGCTACAATTGAAGAAATATGCGTGGTTGACGTTGCTACCAGATTTTTAACCGGTGTTTGAATAAAAGTGTATTTTGCCAAACTGTCGGGCAGGTTTTTGTTAGATTTTGCACAAACGTACGTAAACGTTTTAGTGGCATTTGGCCAAGGTTTGGTAACCTTCATTACAACAAAATCGCTGTAGTTGTGTATTTCTAATCCGTTGGCAAATTCAATACTGTTTTCAACTTTTGCGGTTGTAGTTTCATTTGTTTTTTTACAGCTTACAAAAGCTATAAAAACCGTTAGCAATACGTATTTTGATAGATTCATTTTTGCACTTTTAGTTGCGCAAAGATAGTTTAACAAAAAGTATTTTTGAAGTTTCTGTTTAATTATTGCCGATTTTAGTACGATTGTGTACTGCTTTTGATTGATCTTCTATTCCTCATCGTTCATCTTCTATTGCTCAACGTTCATTTTCTGCTGCTACTGAACCGATTTGTATTGCTACTAAACCGATTTGCATTGCTACCGACCCAATTTGTGTTGCTACCGATGCGATTTGTATTGCTACCGATATGATTTGTGTTGGTACCAACCTGATCTGTGTTGGTTATTATTGCTCAAAGTCGGGAGACTTTACGCAGCAGGTACTTATCCATCTAAATTATCCCAATCATCTCCAGTTACCCATCTTAAAGCAGATAATTTTCCATTTATCATACCCCATTCAAAATCATCAAAGTATAATTCATCTTCGCTAAATTTGTCTTCAATTTTCTTTGCAGATTTTAACGCTCCTTCCCAAATATCATCAACAATTGTAGTTTGAGAAAGTTTTTATATCAAAATCTTCACGCTTGATAATTTGTATTTTTCCAATCTCAATTTGATGCTCACGAAATTTATGTCTATTATACCAAATTTTTAAACGAAGTTCTTCATCTGCCTCCAATATTTCAGACCATTCTCTAAATTCAAATTCCCAGTCGTTTGTAAAATCAAATTCTTCAACTAGAGTAGGATTTATAGAATTTAATGCTTCAGGTAAATTTATAAAATACTGACATTTATTGGTGTCAAAAATAGTCGCAAAATCTTCGTGAGAGTCTTTTTTATTACCTGTTTTCACACTAAAATCATTTGTATTATGAGTAATAAAAACTATTATAAATTCTTGAGCAATATTTTTGACTTTATAATCATTCAAAGTTTCTATAATAATTGAATCTCCAATACTATTTTTTGAATTGTGAAATGGAGCCAGTTTTTCAATAGCTCTTTGCGTTGCACTTAATTTTATATTATCAGTTATTACAAGTATTTCTGATTCATTTAATAGTTTTTCAATTCGTGATATCGAAGAAGAAACACTTTCACCCATAAGAGGAATTTTTTTGTCAATATTGTTCAGTTGAATTAGGAGAGTTTCTTTAAAATCTCTATCAGAGTGCTCTTCAACAAGGCTTTTTACAGTTTTAAAATGACTAGACATACTTTTACTAGCATCAATTATTATCCTTTCTTTATTTCTCGAAAACTCATCTATAACAATTTGTGGAACAATTAATTCTATTTCTTCGTTTTGTAAAAACTCTTCAAGTAGGCTTAACAATTTTTCATTTTTAACAGATTTAGCTAAATCTAACCAAACACAAGTGTCAATCAGTAATTTGTATTTCATTTTTTGTAATGTATATGCTCTGAAGTATTGCAGGTAATAGATCGGGGACTTTGCGAAGGGATTTTGCTTTTGCAAAGCCCTTGTTTCTGAGACAGTCCCGAATGGCTATTACAAGCGTAAAGCCTCCGATCTATTAAGGGTAAGCGCGAAGGGATTCCCTAAACACCCAAATATACGCAATTACCTTTTTTTACAACGAAAACTTCGTATAACCCTAAAAAATAACATGTTAATGCGATATATTTATATTAATTGCGTATAACTTTCCGCACCACAAAGTCTCCCAACTTTGCGGAATATCTATTTACCATTCATCAATAATCCAAGACGGATATTCCTCTACATAAATCCACTGGTTTTGTTCTTTTCGTATAAAAATAAAACTTCGGCAAATTTGATTGTCTCTGCAGTAAAACGAAAACAAATAGCAACCTTTTGTAAAAGAATCGTTGAATACTGCGCGATAAACTTTTTCTGCCTTAAAACAATATTCATCATTACACGAATCATTTTCTGTGGTAAACTGGTAGTACGATTGATCTAATTCTTTAACCGAAAATAATTTGCCAGTGCCTTTGTAATGTATCTGCCTTTTAATTAAATCGATGTATTCTTCGCCAATAATCGTATCTAACCGTGCCATATTGTTATACTTAAAATCTTCAAGCAAGTACTTATATTCATTTTCCCAATCGGCATTTTTTCGAAGGTCGTTGTTTAATGGTTTGTACATGTAAGCATAAAGTGTATCGCTTATTTGTACTCGAATTTTTCTGTTTTTTAATTCAGCCAAAATACTGTTGGAAATAAAATCTAAACTATCTAATACATGAATTAATTCTTGCTTTTTAATGGAATCTTCTTCCATTACAATTCCCATTTTATAGGCAAACTCAAGCATTTCATATCCTTTTTTTCCTTTGATATAACTTGCAACCGAATTTGGACTTGTATCTAAATACTGACTTAAAGTTTCTCTGATGATTTTTTTCTCTGTTTCAAAATCAATTTTCTGCGAAAAAGAATTTATCGTAAATAAAACAAAAATCAGATTTAAAAGTATTTTCATTGTGGTTCTATTCATAATTTTAAAGATAATTTAAAAAATATTATTTTTTATAAAATTTGGTATTACAAACTTTAATTTGCAATATTGATAAAATAGAGTACTTTTGCCAGATATTAGGTTGCAATTTTTTGCATTAATAGGGAAATAGGTGCGATTTTTTCAATTCCTATGCTGTTCCCGCAACTGTAAGCTTTGTTTGTAACGAACTTTTGTTTTTAACTACGCCACTGAATTTTTTTTGGGAAGGCAAAAACAAGAAGCAAGCCAGGAGACCTGCCTAATGATTACTAATTGATTTCGCCTTCGGAGAAAAGGTTAAACAAATGAACAAAGCGGTCGTTTATTCTTTATTTTTTTCAACATTTAGCTACATTGCGTATTCGCAGAGTAATTCTTCTATTGAATTAGACGAACTTATTATTGAAAAGAGCAAAATTTCTAATCAGTCTAAATCACAGAATTCTATTGTTTTAAATGATTCTTTGGTAGAAAACAGCGTTGGCACATTTACAGATTTTCTTCAGAAAAACACTACCCTTTATTTTAAGGAAAACGGTTACGGAATGGTTAGTTCACCGTCTTTTCGCGGAACAACCGCACAGCAGACAAGTGTTTTATGGAACGGAATTAAGATCAATTCGTCCCTTTTGGGTCAGACCGATTTTAATTCTACAGCTTTTAAAAGTTACGATAATATTGTTGTTAAACCAGGCGGTGGAAGTGTTTTGTATGGAAGCAGTGCTATTGGCGGAACCATTCATTTAAATAATCAGCTGGAGTTTAACCGAAAAACCGAAAACGAAATTCAACTGAATTATGGCAGTTTTAATACGCAGGGAATTCATTATAAAATTTCGACCGGTTTTGACAAATTTGCTGTAAATGCTCATTTTGGTTACAATAAAAGCGATAATGATTATGAATGGATCGGTAAAAATCGTAAAAACATAAACGGACAATTTTTTAATACCGATTTTGGTGCCGAACTTGCCTACAAAATAAATACAAACAATACGGTTGAATTTTATTCGTCGACTTACAATGATGACCGCCATTTTGCTTTGCTGACACCATATCAGACAAAAACAAAATATCAGAATAATTACAATCGAAATCTGTTAAAATGGCATTATAAAACCAATCGGTTTTTAAATACTTTTTACGCAGCAAATATTAAGGAATCATATAGTTATTTTGATCAATTGCCTACTGACAGTAAATCGGGCGGAAAAGCGAACACTTTATATTTTAAGAACGAAAGTTTTTACAATGTGTTGCAGAATTTTAAATTGTCAGGATTTTTAGAATATCAAAAAACAACAGGCGAAGGACAAGGTTCGGGGTTACCATTTTCTACACAGGAAATTTTTGCTGTAAGTGTTTTAGGAAATTATGATTTTACCAATCGTTTAGGAATTGAAGTTGGTGCGAAAAATGAAATGGCGAAAGATTACGAAAATCCGTTTTTATTTTCAGCAGGACTTTATTACAATACCGAATTTTATCAGTTAAAAGTAAATTCATCTAAAAATTACCGCATACCAACATTCAACGATTTGTACTGGCAACCGGGCGGAAATTTAAATTTAAAACCCGAAACAAGTTATCAGTTCGACATAAACAACAACTTTAAATATAAATCAGTAACTTTTAACATATCAACTTACTATACATCAATCACAAACATGATTCGATGGATTCCTACAAACGCCGGTTTTTGGGAAGCTAATAATGTTGATGAAGTTACAATTTATGGAGCCGACATTTTTTTTAACCTGAAAAAGCAATGGAATAATCATACTGTTCAGTTAAATTCTAATTACGGTTATACCAAATCAATCGATAAAAAAATAGAAAAACAGCTTACTTATACACCTTTACATAAGTTTAATGTGCAACTTTTTTACGGTTATAAAAACTTCAGCATTGTACCATCATTCTTATATGTGGATCAAATATTTACAATAGCATCAAACGACAAAGCAAGTGCTTTAGCTGGTTACGGAATTATTGATGTGGATATTCAGAAGAAAATCAAAATTAGAAACAATCCGTTTATCATCAATTTAAAAATAAAAAACGCTGCAAATACGGTTTATACAAACATGCCCGAACGCGTAATGCCAGGCAGAAATTATCATATACAATTAATTAAAAAGTTTTAAAAATGAAAAAAATTTTAGCTCCAATGTTTGCTGTCGCACTTTTGTACAGCTGTAGTAATTCTGATGACAACTCGATTCCTGTAAACCCAGATGAAAAATATTTAGATGGTTTTTTTGTATCGAACGAAGGTAATTTTACAAAAGCAAATGCATCAACATCTCACATCAACGGTGGCATAACTGCTATTACAAACGATATTTTCAGAACATCAAACGGTCGTGCTTTAGGAGATGTTTCGCAACACATGGTTGTTACAGATAAGTATGTTTTTGTTGTTATGAACAATTCAAACACTATTGAAGTGGTTAACAAAAAAACATTTAAATCGGTACACACTATTAGCCAAAACTTAAATTCGCCACGTTATGCGGTTATTAAGAACAATAAATTGTATGTTACGAGCTTAAATGACAAATCTGTAAATGTTTACAATGCAGAAACTTTTGCTTTTGTAAAGGAAATTGAATTGAACAATACAGCTGAACAAATTGTTGCTGCCGGCGAATATATTTATGCAGCGAATGGTTTTTACAGTGGCGGAACAGCTGTTGAAGTAATTAATCCTACAAACGATACAAATACTACTGATATTACTTTTGAAAGCGCAATAAACGGTATTACAACAAACGGACAATTTGTTTATGTTTTAGGAAGTACAGATGCTTCAAGCAGTATTTCAATTGTAAGCAACACAACTATTTCATCTACAAAAGAACTTACTCAAGCAAATAGTCGAAACATTGTAAATGACGGATCAAATATTTACTATACAGCCGGAACAAGTATTTACAAAATGAATAATTCGTTAGCATCGGCAAGTACAAAATTATTGGATGTTGTTGCAGGTGATGAATATTCTGTTTTATATGGTTTTAATGTAATTAACGGAACTATTTTTACTTCTGATGCGAATGGTTTTACAGATAATTCTAAAATTGTTATTTACAAAGAAGACGGAAGTATTGTTAAAGAATTCACCGGCGGTATAGGAACCAACGGTTTTTATAAGTTTTAAAAACACTTAATTTATTAAACAAAAAAATCCCGAAGTGAAAACTTCGGGATTTTTTTGTTTTAAATATCTCTGTTAGGATCAAAAGCTTCTAAATAATTTGCTACTCTTTGAACAAACTGTCCGCCTAAAGAACCATCAACAACTCGGTGGTCATAAGAATGTGATAAGAACATTTTTTGACGGATACCAATGAAATCGCCTTCTGGAGTTTCAATAACCGCAGGAACTTTTCTGATAGCTCCCAACGCTAAAATACCTACTTGCGGCTGACTGATGATAGGTGTTCCGAAAACAGATCCAAATGTACCAACGTTTGTAACTGTGTACGTTGCACCTTGTGTATCATCTGGTTTTAATTTTCCGTTTCTTGCGCGATCTGCCAAATCGTTAACAGCCTTTGCCATTCCAACTAAATTCAATTGATCTGCATTTTTAATTACAGGAACAATTAAATTTCCGTTTGGTAAGGCCGCAGCCATTCCTAAATTAATATTTTTACGTTTAATAATGTAATCACCATCAACCGAAATATTCATCATTGGGAAATCTTTCAAGGCTTTTGCAACTGCTTCCATAAAGATCGGTGTAAAAGTAAGCTTCTCTCCTTCTCTCTTTTCGAAAGAATTTTTAGTTTTGTTTCTCCAGTTTACGATGTTTGTAACATCAACTTCAATAAACGACTGAACGTGAGCCGATGTTTGAACTGATTGAACCATGTGGTGCGCAATCATTTTACGCATACGATCCATTTCTACAATCTCATCTTGTCCGTTTACAGAAACCGGTGCCGCTTTAGCAGCAACTGGCTGCGCAGTTTGTGCCGGTGCCGCTGCTTTTTGAGCTGGAGCTGCCGCAGGTTGCGAACCTCTGTTTTTAACGTAATCTAATATATCTGTTTTGGTAATTCTACCATCTTTCCCTGTTCCGTTGATTGCTTCTAATTCGGCAATAGAAATACCTTCTTCTTTGGCAATATTCTTAACTAAAGGCGAGAAAAACTTTTCCGATGCATTGAAATCTGCAGCATCTACAGTTTCTTGTGCCTGTGCTACTGTTTTTTCAACTTTTTCAACCGAAACTTCTTCTTTTGCAGGTGCAGCACTTGGTTGTGCAGCATCGCCACCTTCTGTTTCAATAATGGCAATTGTTTGCCCTACTTGAACAACATCATCTTTTTGAAATAAAATTTCAATTATTTTACCACTAACTTCAGTAGGTACTTCACTATCAACTTTATCGGTAGCTACTTCAACAATTGTTTCATCTTGTTCAACAGTATCTCCAACATTTTTTACCCAATTTGTAATGGTTGCTTCTGCAACGCTTTCACCCATTTTAGGTAATTTTAATTCAAACTTTGCCATATTTTTAGTAAAGAGTTGTATTTAGATTAAAGTATTACAAAAATAGTAATTTTTAAGACTATTTACCTGTTTATTTAAAATTTTTAATGGTTAGAAAGATAAAATTTCTCCCCTATCGTTTTTATCATTGCTTCCAATGAAAAAATCGGATTTTGAAGCACGTATTTTAAACGATTTGTTTGTTTTTTGATTTTGATTGATAAATCTTATGTAATCTTTATAACTAATTGATTCGCTATCAATTAAAACTTCGATATTTTTATCGGGCTGATTTATTGTTTCGATATCATCCAAAAAATAAACCCAATCTAACGGTTTATCAACCTTATTTACAACATTCTGATAAATGGTTGCATTATTGGTTACCAAAATATAATGATCTGTAAAGTTGGTTGTATTGCTTTTTTCTGATTTCTTTTTAAAAGCAAATAACGCAATGCCAATATTCATGATACTGTTGAACCACCACGACGTTTTAAAATGCTTTTGATAGAAAAACTGCATGGCTTCTTTAAAGCGCATCATGTATTTTCCGTCTTTCAACGTACTTTCGCCTTTAAAATGAATCACAGTAGTTTTAGGAACGTAATAATTCTGTAATCCCGTTTTTGAAACCATATAACTTAAATCTATATCATCTGCATACATAAAACATCCTTCATCAAACCCGCCTACTTCCAAATAATGATCTCTTTTCATAAACATAAACGCTCCAACCAAAATATCAACCTTTCCTGTTTCGGTTTCAGAAATATGTTGCGCGTAGTATTTATTAAACCATTTCGTTTTCGGAAAGATCTTATATAACGATGCTACTTTTGTAAAAGCAACCCAAGGTGTAGGAACACCGCGTTTGCTTTCGGGAAGAAATTTGCCCGATCCGTCGATCAATCTACAACCTAAAATTCCAGGATTCTTCAGTGTTTGATATTCTTTCAATAAAATTTCAAACGTATCTTCTGCAACAATGGTATCTGGGTTCAAAATACAAATGAATTCACCTTTTGCAAGATCAACTCCGATATTATTTCCTTTAGGAAAACCAGAATTTTCCGTCTGATACAAATAAGTAAAATCAGGAAAAATACGTTGCATCATTTCCTTTGATCCATCGGTAGAAGCGTTATCAACAACAATGATTTCGCCATTGATATTTTCAATAGCTTTTTGAACACTCTTTATACAGATTTCTAAAAAGTGTTTTACATTATAATTTAAGATAACGACGGATAGTTGCATGAAAATCTATTTAACGTAAGGCAATTGCGCTTTAATAAAATCGGTTACGAGATAGGTTAGCAATTTGCCTAACATATTTGCAGGCGAAGTACCTAAACTTGCCGATCCTTCGCACAAATGCAGATAACTTGCGTTTATATTATTTGCCGTAAGGTGTACAAACTGACGGGTTTCTGTAACCGAAAATCCGCTTGATGACATGGCACTGCTTGCGATATTTTCAACTGCATCCACATCAATTTCAATTCCGTACGATTTGTTTTTTATCAGCTTATTTACATTGTTTATACTTGTGATGAAATCTTTTTCAAACCGAACCTTTAAATCTTCAAAAGTATATAACTTCAGTTTTTCGGGCTGATCTTTAAACTGATGAATCATATATTTGTTCAAATAATTTTCATGTGCACCAAAAACGCAGTAAGTATCTAAAAACCCTTCGTTAAAAGCATACGAAAAACCGTTACCGCTGTGACGACCTTCCATTGATCGAAAATCGGTATGGGCATCAAAATTCACAACATTCACGCTTTTGCCTTTTGCCAAAGCCAATCCCTTTATGTTTCCATACGCATTGTTATGACCACCACCAATTACAATCGCTTTTTTACCTGCACGATGAATCAACGTATTCAAATAGGTAACATCTTTATCTATTTCTGATACTATTTCGTATAAATGCTGCAGATCCTCCGAAATATTCGGATTTAAACGTGCTATTTCTTGATCGTATTTTTTGTAATCTAAACAACCTATTACCGCAATGTTTGATGCTTTAAGATATTTGTTGTTCTGAATGTTTAAAAACGACGATAAAAACACGTCCCAGCTATGGGTATCGCCCACACGTCCGAAATTTGCCTTGACGCCTGCAAACTCTTTAATACCGAAAACAATAAACGATGCTTTGGTTTCATTTAAAAAATCGCTCAAGCTAACTTCTTGATTAGAAGGATATTTGATTTTTTCGCCAAATTTAGTTTCGTCTTTTCTTAAAACTAAATGCTGCGATAAAGTGTTTGTGTTAAAGTATTCAAAATTTTCCATTTAACAAGTGTAAAAAATCATAGTAAAATCAAGAGTTATAAGTATTATTGATACTTTTTAAAATTTAACATACGTTATCTTATTCAAAATTAATGATTTATTATTAACTTTGTAATAGGTAAATATATATCGATAATTAAATTTCGATTTATAAAAATCTTTTTCATAACTATTTTTTTTTCACAGCGACAATGTAAATTGCCGCTGTGTTTTTATTGTTTGGTACCGTTTAAATAAACCGATTCTATTGGATTGCTTCCAAAATTATACGGAATAGCATAAATAGAATTTAGAGGTTTTGTAATAAAAAACGATGCTTTTTTTCCTTTAGTAATGCTGCCGTATTCATTTTGAACTTCCAATGCGTAAGCTGCATTTAATGTTGCGGCGTTGAAAGCTTCTTCGGGAGTCAGTTTCATTTTAATGCACGATGTTGCAACCACAAAATTCATGTTACCGCTTGGCGTTGTTCCCGGGTTGTAATCTGATGCAATTACCAACGGCAGATCGGCATCTAATAATTTACGTGCAGGTGTGTAAGGAATCGATATAAAATACGAGCATGTTGGTAAAGCCACTGGAATGGTGTTTCCTTTTTTCAGTGCTTCAATATCTGTATCTTCTACTATTTCCAAATGATCTACCGTAAGAACGTTTTCTTCTACACACATTTTAATCCCGTTAATTGCGGTAAACTGATTAATGTGGATTTTTGATTTTAAGCCGTGATTTGTTGCTGCTTTAATGATTTTTCTGGTTTCATCAACGGTAAAATATCCGGTTTCCAAGAAAGCATCTACATAATCTGCCAAACCCGATTTTGTGATTTCAGGAATCATCACATTACAAATTTCATCTACAAATCCTGCTTGATTGTCTTTAAATTCTGGTGGAATGGCATGTGCACCTAAAAACGTAGCTTTTATTTTTACAGGATAATTATCTTGCAATTTTTTTATAACACGCAACATCTTTAATTCGGCTTCCAAGCTTAAACCGTAACCTGATTTAATTTCGATAACTCCGGTTCCCAAAGCAATCAATTCTTCCAAACGGTTTGCAGCATCATTATATAATTCGTCTTCAGAAGCATTGCGCAATTTTTCAACCGAATTTAAAATTCCACCGCCACGCTTGTAAATCTCATCATAACTTAAACCGTTAATTCTATCAACAAATTCTTGTTCTCGGTTGCCTGCATACACAATATGCGTGTGACTGTCAATATAGCTGGGCATGATCATTTTACCAGAAACATCAACCGATTCATCAAAATCAGTCGGTGCATTTTCCATAGATCCATAATCTGCAATTAGATCATTTTCAACCACTAAAAAGGCATTTTTTATGGAAGGAAGTTCTTTCATTTCACTTCCTTTTAATATTGATTGATTGTTTTCGCGAACCTGAAAAAGTTCTTTTATATTGTAAAATAGGGTTTTCATTTATTTTGAAAAATTGATAACCAAAGATAGATACTTATTGGAAAAAAGCATAAAAAAATCCGTTTCTTTTGAAAACGGAAAGTTCGGATTTTTTAATCTGTATAATTAAAATTTAAGCGATAGTTTGAATCGCAATAATCTGCCATAGAAGAACAACCTATTTTACATTTTGGCAATAATATTTTTAATTCATTTAAGTATATTTTATCTTCTTCATTGGCGCTATACTTAATATGAATTTCTTTCAATTTTTTAAATTTACCTAAAACTTTAATTAAGTTATTGTCTATTTTTGATGGCTGAATTGCTAAAATTTCTAGACTTTTCAATTCCAAAATCTTTTCTAACTCACTTTCATAATTAAATTGAGGATTACCTATCAAATCAATAACTCTTAAATTGTTTAATTTTTTTATTTTATCAGGAAACATCTCTAACTTTGAATTGTAATATTTTATATAACAAGAGCTATTTATTATATTTAACCTACTTTTTACTTCTGGCCTTAAATATAGTATTTCAAGATTTTCAAACATTAATATTTTACTTGTTAATTTTTTTTTCTTGCTATCTCTTTTTTCAAAATATATAAATTTTACTTCTTTCAAATTTACATTCAAAGCTTCTTTTAAACTATATCTTAAAGTATCATATTCAATACTTTCATTAAAAAATCGCACTTTTAAAAAAGTGAAATTAGCAGATACCTTTTGTATAGGTACAATAATTATTAAAAATATTACAATAAACCTTAACATTTTAAAAGTTCGCATTATTTAGTTTTAAAAGAATTTATTTAAATTTAGTAAAACATTCTAAATTGTCACAAAAAAAATCCGTTTCTTGTGAAAACGGATTGGTGTATTATAGTTTGATATTTAAAAAGGATACCCTATGGCAATATTCAGCATTAAATTATCACGACGCCACTGCCTGTCTTTAAAATTAATTTCGTTGAAAGCCCAGCGATCACCATCAGGATAATACGGAATACGGAATGGAATAGACAAATCGAGACGAAGAATAAGTATGCTGAAATCCAAGCGTAATCCAACACCACCACCAACTGCAATTTCCTTAAGAAAATCTCCGCTTATCTTACCTCCGGGGCGGCTTTCTTCTTCGTTGAACAACCAAACATTTCCGGCATCAACAAAGGCAGCCACGTTTAAAAAGCTAACCAGTTTTTTACGATATTCTATATTTGCTTCTAACTTGATATCTCCTGCCTGATCATGGAAGAAAGACGAACCGGATGTGCGTGGATCATAACTTCCAGGCCCTAAAGTTCGTGCACGGAAGGCACGTATACTGTTACTACCACCCACAAAAAACTGTTTTACAAACGGCATGTAAACCGAATTACCATACGGATAAGCCACGCCACCAATAAAACGTGTTGCGATTTGTGATGTTTCATCCAGCTTTAAATAATATCTGAAGTCGTGCTCTGTTTTTACATATTGACTGTAAGGAACTCCTAAAATAGTCTTAGCATCGGTAATATTATTAATTGAATCTTTTTGAGCATTTGCGCCCGATATCAATCCCGTTAAATTAGCAGAAAGATCCAGCAACCCCTTGTAATAAAAGGTATGCTTTTTAGGAAGCATGGTATTGGTATAGGTGTAGTTATAAACCGGACCAAAAATCAACTGTTTCTCTGTAACACGCTTTAAAGCAGGATTTTTTATTTTTTCTTCTTCAAATTTAGCGGTTTCGTTTTCCGGCGTTACATACGTAACCTCTATTAGCTTTAAGTCGTGTTCACGCAGTGCATTTTCTTTCCATAGATAACCAAACGACGCATTAAAATTGTGCAAGGTGTACAATTGTGTACGGTTTTGAAATTCGTACCCCAACTCTACCCTTGTTCGCGGTACAAAAGCACTTGAAGATTCAAATTTAAAAGGTGCAATGATTCGTGGCCAGGTTAAGCTGAACTTACTACCTACACGGTAAATATTATTGGAATCTTTATTGCCACCCAACTGAAAATCGATTGCTGTATATAACGTAGCGGCAAAAATTTCGGCTCCCCTTAAAAAGTTCCGGTGACGCCAGTTGAAATTTACCTCGCCACCTACATAACTTGCCGAGTTAGATTTTCCCAAAGTTTCCAATCGCAACGATTTGAATTCATGCGGAGTAAGATAATAATAGGCATCGAACTTGTTTGCCAAGGAATCGGACAATACAAACTGATTTTTTACAAACTTAAATGTTCCTAGATTTATAAGTCTGCTTAATGTCAGATTGTGGTTGGATCTGTTGTACAAATCGCCCGATTTAAAATACAGTGCGCGATCGTAAATCTGCGGACGGAATTTTTCCTTCGGATCAATAATATAACTGTTTTCTTTCCACAAAATGGTATCAACATCGGCACGCACCAATCCCCTTCTGTTTCTGGTATTGCGCAGGTTATAATCAGAAAAAATATAAATTTTATCGATAGTAAACTGTTTGCGCGCCAGTTCAGGTGTGTTGTTCTTGATTTTCACATTCAGATCTACCTTATGTTTTACCTCGGTACTGTCGACCTGAATGATCAGATTATCGGGATCGAAATAATAGAAACCATTTTCTTTTAACGATGCATCAATGCGCTCGCGCTCGGTTTTTATCACATCTAAATTAAAAGGCTCGTTAACCTTCAACAAAGTTTTTGCAACCGTTTTATTGATTTCTTTTGATAGAACGGTACTGTCTGTTGGGAACGTAACCTTATTGATAAGATACTGCGTTCGCGGCGACACGTTGTATTTTATTTTTACCCTTTTGTTTTTAGGCAGCGTATCGTAACTGGCTGTAATGTTGAAATATCCCCTATTCTCACCGGTATTTTCGATCAGATCCAAATTAAAAGGAATATCCACATCGCTTAAATGTACCGGCTTTTCGCCTACCTTATACTTTAACCAGTATTTGAAGCCGCTTTCTTTTTTAGGTTCGCTTACCCTATTGTACACATACAATTTTGGACGCAGCCCTAAAAGCGTTGAATTTGGTTTAGGCGTAAGCGAGCCTTCCAACTCTTTTTTAAGTTCGTTCTTTTGCGATTTAGACAACGAATCGCTGATGATGTTTATTGATGCTCCTGTGTACAGGTAATCGCCTTTGGGAACAAATTTTGTATTGCTGCAACCTACCAAAAACAGTGCTGTTGCGGCAAAAAATGCTTTATTTAGTTGTTGTGGTAGTCTGCTCATTCTGTATAGCTCTTTGTGTTTTTCTAAATTCTCTGTTACGTTTGCGGCGACGCAGTAAATCTTTAAATTCGGTATAATCAAGCGTAATTACAAAACCAACGCCCGTTTCTATAATCTGCCCTTGCAAGGCTACCTGATATTCATTTTTACGATACGCCTTCAACATATATCTGCCGTCTTTAGACAACAAATATTCTACCTGAATATCGCCGGCAATGTTGGTCATTTCCTCGTTCTGACGTTCGGTTCCTTCCAATCCGAAATTACTGCCCACACTTACTTTTAAACGATCGTTCAACAGTGTTTTGGAGATTCCTACGTTTAAGTCGGTTCTGTTTTCACGGGTTCCGGTGGTGTAATCATCAGACGATTCCAGATCGAAATTCAACTCGACACCTTCCACCAAATCGGCAGCCAGATTATTCAACTGTTCCGATAACATGCGGCTTACACTCTGGCGTGCCACACTTTCGGCAGACATTCCGGTACTGCTTTCGAACGGGTTTTCGCCAATAAACCTGTTAAGCAGCAGTAAAGCAAACACCTGTTTGTTCATTTCGGATTGTTCGGTTCGCAGCTGATCCAGTTTTGATTCTACCAATGTGGTTACCTCTGTTGAAACCCCCGGATTGTTTCCATCGATCTCAATATCAAACGTAAGAATCGGCTTCAGCAATTCGCCCGACATCTTTAAAAAAGTGTTAAACGGAATGCGCTGTTTGAACAGATTTGCCTGTTCGTCAGCCTGAAGCTGCTGTTGTACCAAATCAAGCGGTGCTGCCTTTGTTTTATAAATTGCCGTAAGGTCTACATTTGCTTTGGTTGGTTCGCCTGTCCAGGTTATGGAACTGCCTTCTTGAATTTCGAAGCGGCGTTTTAAAAGACTTACCGACATTTCATAAGCTCCTTCGTTCACCTCATATCTACCAACAAGGGTTGTTTTACCAGATGGATCAATACCGCCGGTTAACTGTGCCTCGCCCTGAAGTTTGATGAAATCTCCGTTTGTTTTATCGATAATGATTGAAAGTTTGGCATCTTTATTTAATTCGATATTCAAATTAACATCCAGACCTTTCAAGGTTTCATCTAATTCGTCTTGCGGATCTTTTAATGTATCGTCTAACGCCAGCTGATCCTGATCTACGAACTCGATAATACCTTCACGTTCTTGCAACGCCGGGCTTGATTGCGGCAGCACAAACGTAAAATCGGTTTTATCGGTTACGGTAATCGTACCATCGATTTTTGGCAGGTTCATATCGCCTTTCACACCAATGTTGGCATTGATTGCCATGACACCGTATAGAATCTGATTATCAGTTTTGGTTGAATTTACCACTTTAAAGTCGCGCGCCGAAATATTCAGTCCGAAAGCGAAATCTCGGTACGTTTTGGTTAAAACGTTTCCGTTAATTGTAAGTGCATTTCCGTCGGTATCATTAATTTTAAAGGAATTGAATTCGATACCGCGCTGTGTAAACGCAATTTCATCGTTCATATTTTGAAAGGTGGTATTAAGCTGTGTAACGCCAAAACCGGCATCGTTAAACTTTAATGCTCCCAAAATACTCGGATTTGTCGTTGTGCCCGAAACCTTTAAATTACCAGATATAAATCCTTTGGCATCGCGCAACTGATTCATAGAAAAACCTTGAATGCTGGTCATTTGCAGTGCCTGAATATCCACATTGGCATTAAAACTTCCGGAAGCGGTATCGTAGCTTCCTTTAAGAGCCATGTTATTATCAAAACCGCTTAACTTAACATCGGCATTGTACAAACTTGCCGATTCGTTCGCAACCTGAGCATCAATTGTTCCGATAGCATTCCCAAACACCTTTAAATCTTTCACGTTTAAATCGGCTGTCAATCGCAGATCATTGGTTAAGTCTCGTATCTGCGCCTCGCCGTTAATTGTTCCTTGTGCCAGTAAAGAATCTTTACGAACGATTTCTGTAAGTGATTCTATTTTAAAATTTTGGAATTTAATGTTTAATGGCGAAGTTGGTAAATCTGTTTCCGAATCTACCAAAATAGAACTTCCACTATTGCTTAACTGCAGGTTTTGCGCTACAATTCCCGTAGGATGCACCGTTAATTTGTTGTCTGCAGATACTGTCCAAGGATCGTAGTTCAATACCAGACCGTCTTGTTTCAATGTAAGATCGATGAGATCGTTGGCAGTAGCCACATTTCCGGCAATCTTATACTGCACTTCGTCTTCTTCGTTTTTAACCAACAGGTTGTAATCGATCACATCGTTTTTCACAAAACCGTCCAAAACAATATTTGCCAATCTGAATTGTTCGCTATCCAGCTGATTCAGCGTTAAAGCATAATTAAGACTTTCTTCATCGTTACCCGCCGAAAGTTTAATGTCGTTGAGTTTATAAGCACCATATTCCAACTGCGGCAAACTACCGTACATGGTAATTTTACGCGTATCGGCATTGTAAGCTCCATACAGATTAATGGTTTGGAACGACTTCAATTCCGGAACGAATTTACGGATCAGGTCATCGTTCTTGATCTTACCACGGAAATCAAAAAACTGTGACGGACTGATTGGTTTTAAAGCGGAATCTTTCTGAAAATGGTAATACTGGTTTACGGTACTTAAAAGCGATGAACTTATTTCTGTTAATTTATATTTTCCGGTGATGGATGCATCTACAATCTGAGAAGTAAGATCGATACTGTTAATGGTATCGTTACTAACCGCCTTCATACTGATTTCGCTGATCGGATAAATTTCTTCCCCATCAGACAAAACAAAATCCTGCAAAAGCAGTTCGCCATTCAATGCATCGGGATTCAACGAAGAAAAATCGGCATTCAGCCTTCCCGCCAATGCCATTGGTGTAGCATAAAAGCCCAGTTTGTTTAAATCGACCTTATAAACCGTTCCTTCTGTCTTCACAGTAGGCGCTTCGGCATTGTAAACTCCGCTTGCAACTAAATTCAGCTTTGCATTTTCATCATCGGAATTCAACGTAACATTATAGTTTCCGTTGTTCAAACCGCCTTTTAATGCAATGCCACGGTAAGAATATCCTTTGAAATCGGCTTGAGTTACAAAAGCGTCTACGTCGGCATTATTCTTTTCGAAATTAAAACCGATACCTTTCACTTTTGCATTGGCAGTTACCACGCCCAATTCTTTATTTTTAAGCAATTTGCCCACATTGAAAGCCGCCAGCGATGCATTCAAATCATATCGTTCTGAATTTTTTACTTTCTGGTTGAACGTACCTGTAACTTTAGCATTACCAAAAGAGGTCTGTATGCCCATATCGGCATAAATATCGTTCAAACTGCCTTTTAATTTACCTGAAAGTGATAAATTCTGCGGAATTTCAATGGTGTTCGGAATACTGTTTTTGGGAGCTAATGCCGTAATCAACTGTTTGTTTGCCGTAAGATCGTTTATTTTAAGGTTCATCCACAAATTATCGGTATCCAATGCATTTTTGATGGTTCCGGCTGCATTCACGTTTAAATTACCCAGTCCGCTCAACTTGAATTCCTGCACCAAAAGATCGTTCACAATACCCTTTACATTTGCAGAAAGATTAAGCACTGCGTTAGGATATTTGTTGAACGGAACCGTATTTTTTAGATTTGGAGCCAGCCACAGTATGTCTTTAAAACCAATTTTATTGTCTGGCAGATTGGCTTCTATAGCTACACTTCCCAAATTGTTCGATAAATCATCGATAGAATTGTATTGCAGTTTTAAACTGCGCTGTAAAAAAGTCTGTGGCGTTTTCAGAGTTAGATCCTCCAAAAAGGTTTCGGTTTCGGCATATTTGAACTTTGTTGATAATTTTTCCAATACAAAACCGCTGTTTTCGATAAACGCAACGTCTTTCAGTTCGCCCGAAACATTGGTTTCAACCAGTTGCACGTTTGTAAGCTTACCATTCAGTTTCTGAATATTAAGGTGGTCTGCATTAAAACTTTTGGTTGTGTTTTCACCCTTACCGCTGTTGTACACAACGTTTACATTGTCTAAATCTGCCGATTGTAACAACATTTTTAAAGGATTTGAAGCTGGAGCAACCGAATCTTTAGCTGTTTCTGCATTTACTGCCTGCGAAGCTTTTGAATCGGGCGTTAACAATACATCGACAAAAGCATCTTTAAATTTTAATGATTTTATGTTGAAGTCGGAATTTGGAAGATCGACCTTACCAATTTTAGAACTTAATTCCTTAAATACGATTTTTGCCCGGGTTGCAGAATTTTCGTCATCGTACAGCACGTCAAAATCCTGAAGGTTTAAACTGTTGATGCCAATTTTCAAAGGATTGTTCTGCGAAAGTGAATCAACAGTTTCTTCCACATTTTCGGCAACTTCCTGCAACATTCCCTGGTTAAAGGTCAGTTTTAATCCTTTGGCATCAATGTAATCAACCGCATAATTATTCGTTTCCAGATCAAAAGTCTTCACGATGGTTTTTAAATCGGTCAGCTTAAGAGCAATATTGTTTTTGCTGTTTACATCTTTATACGAAACATTCAGATTTTGGAGGCTTATTTTATCAAGATCAATCAAAAAAGGTTTGCTCTCGGTATCTTCTTCCTTGGTAGCAAAAGCATCAATAATATAATTGAAGTTAAACGTACTATCGGCACGCTTAATCACATTAGCGTTCAGTCCATCCAACTCCACCGAAGTAAATTCCGCAGTATTATCCAATAACTTTGGAAGATTCAAACCGATGTTCAGGTAATGAACATACAAGAGTGTGTCCACATCCTGACCTTGCAGGAAAAGGTTTTCTATTTCGATTTTATTGGGAAAGTGGACATAGATTCGGTCTAAAGCAACTTTAGTCTTGATCTTGTCTTCGAGATAGGTAACCAGCTTGTCTTTCACAAAATTTTGCACAGCAGGAAACTGCAACGAATATATTGCTGCCAGAATGATTACCAATAAAGAGGCTATAGTAATTAAAATATATTTAACTACTTTCCAAATCTTCTTTTTCAAACTCAATTTTTTTTTCTTTTCCTAACAAAAATATTTATAATTAATTGTAAAAGAAAGTATTTTGTAAGTTTATTATTCGTATTTACCTATAAAATAACGAATTATTTAATATTAAGCAGAAGATTATTTGTTAAATATTGATATAAAAACAAAAACCGTTTCTATTTAGAAACGGTTTGCATGCTTAAATTAAAATTGATTGAGAATTCTCTATAAGTTCTCGACAAGCTCGAATAGACGGATCTCTTATGCTCTTTTAAAATTTAAATTATTACTAATTAGATTACATTAAGTTCTTTTAAACAACTTTTCATTTGTTCGAAAGTTCGTTTAATATCGTTATCTAAACCTATAGAGAAACGGATCAATCCGTCTGATAATCCCATTTCTTTCTGCTCATCGGCAGGAATTTCAGATGATGTTGAAGTTCCCGGTGCACTAAACAATGTTTTATAAAAACCAAGACTAACCGCCAGATAACCAATGTTACGTTCCTGCATTAATTCCATTACGGCATTGGCTTTTTCTAATGATCCTACATCAATAGTCAACATTCCGCCAAAGCCAAATTCGTTGTTGTACATTGATTTAAAAACATCATGTGACGGATGATTTTTTAAACCCGGATAAACCGTTTTAATTCCGATTTCATTAAACCCTTCTGCAAGATACAGCGCGTTTTCACTGTGCTGTTTCATTCGCAAATGCAACGTACGCATATTTTTCAAAATGCTTGCAGATCTAAAACTATCCATTGTAGAACCCAGCAACATGCAGGCACCATTGTTTACATTTTTAAGATCGTTAATGAACTCGTTGCTAGCACAAACAACTCCGCCAACCGTGTCACTGCTTCCGTTAATGTATTTGGTTAAGCTGTGAATCACTACATCGGCACCCAGATTTGTCGGCGTAACACTTAAAGGCGAAAAAGTATTATCTACCACCACCTTTATATCTTTTGTTTTTCCAATTTTAGAAATCGCAGGAATATCTGCCACTTCCAATAGCGGATTACTTACCGTTTCCAGATAAATAACTTTGGTATTTGGCTTTATAAGTGCCTGTATTTTGTTTAAATCAGTAATATCAACAAAATCGATCTGAACGCCAAACTGCGGTAAAAAATTCTTTAAAAACGCATACGTTCCCCCATAAATAGTTCGGCTTGCAATGATATGGTCGTTCTGCTTGCATAACTGCATCAAAGTTGCTGTGATTGCACCCATACCCGATGCGGTTACGTTTGCCGATTCGGTATTTTCCAACTGTGCCAACGCGGCACTTAAATATAGGTTTGACGGTGAACTGTGACGGCTGTACAAGTAGCATCCATCGGTATTTCCTTCAAAGGTATCGAACATACTTTTGGCAGAAAGAAAGGTATAGGTAGAAGAATCTGAAATGGATGGATTTACTCCACCAAATTCTCCAAAAAACTGTAAGTCCTGAATTTTATCGGCTGGTTTAAACATGTTTTTATAGCATAATTGATTAATAATTAAAAATACATTATCGCTTTCATATCGTCAAAAAAAATATAATATATTAGATAATAAATCTATAAAATAATTATATTTGATTATTATTTAACTGATATTTTTACATATCGACTAAAAAATGAAACATGAAATTAGATCCTACAGACTATAAGATCATTGAGTTGTTGCAACAGAATTGTAAGCAGACAACAAAAGAAATGGCAGACCAGTTAGGTCTATCAACAACAGCGGTTTACGAACGTATAAAAAAATTAGAGAAACAAAACATCATAACCGATTACGTTGCCATTGTTAATAAGGATAAAATAAACCGGAGTTTTATGGCGGTTGCGCACATAAAGATAAAATCGCATTCTAAAGACGCCATTTTAAGGTTCGAAAAAAAGGTGGATCAGATTCCTGAAGTTTTGGAATGTTTTCATGTGAGCGGTGAATATGATTATATTTTAAAGATCGGTGTACAGGATATGGAGGCTTATCGCGAGTTTATGCTATCGAAACTAACCACAATGGAAGAAGTTCAAAGCACACACAGTATGTTTGTAATTAAAGAAGTTAAAAACACGAAAACCTACAGTGTTTTGTAGTAAATAATACTACTTGTTGCTCCAAGGGTGAAATTTTTCTACTTCTTGTTTTAATTTCTGTTTATCCAAATGCAGATAAACTTCGGTAGTTGTGATAGATTCGTGCCCCAACATGAGCTGAATAGAACGAAGATCGGCTCCGTTTTCAAGGAGATGGGTAGCGAAAGAATGACGCAACGTGTGTGGACTTACATTTTTGGTGAGTCCTGCAATTTTGGTAAGATCCTTTAATATAGTAAAAATCATTGCCCGGGTTAATTGTGCCCCTCTACGATTTAAAAATAAAATATCTTCGGCTTCTGATTTTATTTTTAAATGAGAACGTTTTTCTGTTACATAAATGTTGATTTTTTTCACAGCAGAAGATGCTATGGGAACAAAACGCTGTTTGGAACCTTTACCCAGAACCTTTATAAAACCTTCATCAAAATACAGATCAGACAGTTTTAAGCCGATCACTTCAGATACTCGCAAGCCACACGAATACATTGTTTCTATAATTGCATCGTTGCGTACACCTTCATCTTTAGTAAAATCGATTAAACTTTGCAGTAAATCAATTTCTTCAACCAAAAGAACAACGGGTAATTTCTTGGTTTGTCGGGGTAATTCTATAAATGTAACCGGATTGTTTTGTATTGCATTCTGTAAAATAAGAAAATTATAAAAATGGTTCAAGCTCGATAATATGCGTGCTTGAGTTGAAGGTGCCAGAAAATCGGCAACAAAATAGATGAAATTTCTAATATCGCTTTCTTCAACATGCAGCATATCCACATCTGATCCGAGAAATTGCTGCAGCTTTTCCAGATCATACAGATAATTTACAAGCGTATTTTCGGCAACCCCGCGTTCTAACTTTAAATAATAAGTAAACTGTTCAATATAATTGTCCATAAAAAAACCACCATTAAATGGTGGTTTAAAAATACTATATTCTAAATTACTAATCAAATTTATAACCGATACCAACCTGTATCACATTATTTTTAATGGCATCGCCCGAACTAGTGTTGTTTCTTATGTCAGATAACCCCAAATTGTAGCGTGCATTTACAAACATACCAACAGGTAAATCGTAAGCTAAACCAAATCCTAAACCAAAATCGGTAGATTTAAAGTCATCTTTGGTATCATTTTTAACTGAACTGTTTCCGCTTTCAATTTTTCCTTCAGATTTCACTAAAAAGCCAACTTGTGGTCCTGCTTCAACAGAAAAACCGTCAACAATATAATACTTTGCCAAAATAGGAATATTGATATAATCGTTATTCCAAGTTGTCTTCACCTCACCTAAGACGGGTACTGTGGTTGTATTTTTTGCTCCTTGTGCCGAATAAACAACTTCGGGCTGAATAGAGAACTTTTCGTTGAATTTAATTTCTGCAACAGCCCCCACATGAAAACCTGTTTTCATTTCCGTGTTGTCTACTCCCGATAAATTAGCAAAGTTTACCCCCGCTTTAGGACCGAACTTTAACTGTTGTTGTGCGAATGCAGCTGTACATGTACTAAATACAAACGCTGCTAAAATTACTTTTTTCATAATACTTTCTATTTTTAAAAAGTATAATACCAAAAGTGTGCCAAATTAGAATTTATATCCTACAGAAAGTTGAACCGATGTATTTGTTAAAGGTGCAAACTTTAAATTGTTGTTCATATAATCTATTTCGCGCTGTAATTCTACACCAGCATCTGGAATACTAAATTTACGGTAGTCGTTATCTTTCTTGTAAATATCTTGTAAGCCCATATAGTAACGGAAGTTTAAAAACACACCGCTTTGCATATAGTACGAAAAACCACCTGTAAGACCGTAATCTAACTTTTCATAGAAATCAGATGGATCCTTACTGCGGTATCCTGCTTCGAATAAAGCCTGATCTAACTCAGAATATGATGCTGTGTAACGTGGATCTGTAAGGTACAGGTATTCACGAGCGGTATTGTATTTATTTGAATCGAACTGCCCCGTAGCATCTAACATATAACCAACCTGTCCACCAAATTCAATTGAAAAATTCTTACTTGCGTAATATTTAAAAGTTATTGGTAAGTACATATAGTGCATAGTAACATCTTCTAATTTCTTAGTTTCAATTACTTTATCTGTAAGCATATCTATTTGATCGTACTCTGCACCTTTATATCCCTGAAGGGAATATTGTAGCTCTGCCTGAACAGCAAACTTTTTATAGAATGATAAAGGAACTTCAATTGTTCCACCAATCTGAAAACCTGGTTTAAAATCTTGTGTGTTACCGCCTGTTAATCTAGACATGTTTCCACCAACCTTTATACCGGTTTCGATTAAATTTCTATGATTGCGTTGTGCGAAACTATTTGTTGTTAACAACCCTAAAAAAGCGATTGACAGTAATATTTTCTTCATTCGTTTGGCTTTAAAAATATTTTAAGCCTTAAAGATATAAAAAAAGCCTTTCAAAAATGAAAGGCTCTTAAAATTTTATTAAAATTATTTTAAATTTCTTACAATTTAAATGTTAAACCGAATGTTGCAGTATCAAAAAAGTTATTAAAGTTGTTGATATTAGCATGGAAATCTGTTGTCGCTTTAGCTCCAGAAACATCCATTTTTTCAGAATTGAATCCTATAAGGTTACTTAAAGCAAAGTTGATTGCAATTTTAGGAGTAACAAAATAGTTGAATCCTAAAGTAGCATTCACTCCAAAACGGTTAGTTTTATCTAAATCTGTTGTGATTGTAGTACTTGTAGCATCATTATAACGTGTAATTTCTCCACCCATTGAATTATATCCGATTCCTAATTCTGCATAAGGCTGGAATCTTTGTAAGTCAGCAATATAGTAACGACCAAAAACTTCGAAACCAACATTGTTTGACTTTTCAATACGGCGGTCTTCGTTTACATCTGTATAGTTCTCTACCTTACCTGAACCAATGTTTAAACCTAAACCAACAGCAAATTTATCTGTTACAAAATAACCTGCTTTTGGTGTGAAGTTAAACGTTGAAGTTTTTACCGTTTCTGTTTTATTGTCTTCAGAGTTAGCTCTTAAACTACCTTCTAACAAAATGTCTCCCTGGTTAAAACCAAATGTTTGCTCTTGTGCTTGTGCAGCAGCTCCCGTTGCTAACACAGCTAATGATAATAAAATCTTTTTCATTTTCTTTTTATTTTTTATGAAGCAAATTTACGAAATCAATAATTTACATCCCTATTATTTTAACAATTATTTAAAACAACGATGTTAATTTCTTAAAGAATTTAATTATTGATAATTGCAATCAATTACAGATCAAACCTTTATAACACAACAAATTAAAACCAAACAAACATTTACAGCTATTGATTATTTTTTGATACTTTTACGTTAAAATTTAACACGAACTGCTAATGAAAATAGCAATTATAAACGGACCAAACCTGAATTTATTAGGAAAAAGAGAGCCTGAAGTTTATGGTAACGAAACTTTTGAAGCGTATTTTGAATTGCTAAGAGAAGAATTTAAAATGGTCGATCTGATTTACTTTCAAAGCAATCATGAAGGTGACCTTATTGATAAAATTCACGAAGTGGGATTTGATTTTGACGGAATTGTTTTAAATGCTGGAGCATATACTCATACTTCTATTGCTATTGCAGATGCTATTAGCGCTGTTGAAACTCCCGTTATTGAAGTACATATAAGTAATGTGTTTAAAAGAGAACAATTCAGGCATAACTCTTATATTTCACCCGTTGCCAAAGGAACGATCGGAGGTTTTGGTTTGCAATCATACAAATTAGCTATACAATCATTTTTATAAAAAAGTCCCGATTTCTCGGGACTTTTTTAATATGCTTTTGCAAACATTACTCTTTTGGTTGAAGGTTTGCCTGTAAGTACACAAACACCTTCTTCATCTGGCTGATCCATTGGAATACAGCGAATGGTTGCTTTGGTTAAATCTTTAATTTTTTCTTCGGTTTCTGGGGTTCCGTCCCAATGTGCCAATAAAAATCCGCCTTTGGTTTCTAAAACTTCTTTAAATTCTTCGAATGAATTTACTTCGGTAGTATGCTCTGCACGGTGATTAATTGCTTTTGTAAACAAATTCTCCTGAATATCGTTCAGTAAATTTTCAATATGATCAATCACGACGCCTTCTGCAACTACTTCTTTCGATAATAAATCGCGACGGGCAACTTCGAACGTTCCGTTTTCTAAATCTTTCGGACCAATTGCAATTCGCACCGGCACACCTTTCAATTCCCACTCGGCAAATTTAAAACCAGGTTTCTGTGTATCACGATCGTCGTATTTTACAGAAATTCCTTTCTTTTTAAACTCCGCAATCAATTCATCAACTTTGTTTCCAATTTGCTGCAACTGTTCTTCATTTTTATAAATAGGAACAATTACTACCTGAATCGGAGCTAATTTTGGAGGAAGCACCAATCCGTTATCGTCAGAATGCGTCATAATCAAAGCACCCATTAATCGAGTTGAAACTCCCCATGAGGTAGCCCAAACGTATTCTTGCTTCCCTTCTTTATTGGTAAACTTCACATCGAAAGCCTTTGCAAAATTCTGACCTAAAAAGTGCGATGTCCCTGCCTGCAACGCCTTACCATCTTGCATCAACGCTTCAATAGTATAGGTATCATCAGCACCGGCAAAACGCTCGGTTTCGGTTTTATATCCTTTAACAACAGGTATCGCCATGATGTTTTCTACCACATCAACATACACATCCTGCATTTGTTTAGCTTCTGTAATCGCTTCTGCTTTGGTAGCATGCGCGGTATGTCCTTCCTGCCATAAAAATTCGGCAGTACGCAGAAACAAACGCGTACGCATTTCCCAACGCACCACATTTGCCCATTGGTTAATTAAGATTGGTAAGTCACGGTATGATTGGATCCAACCTTTATATGTACTCCAAATAATTGCTTCGGATGTTGGGCGAACGATTAATTCTTCTTCCAATTTTGCATCGGGATCAACCATTAATTTCCCAGGATTATCCGGATCGTTCTTTAAACGGTAATGTGTTACAATGGCACATTCTTTTGCAAAACCTTCGGCATTTTTTTCTTCAGCTTCGAACAAACTTTTCGGTACAAACAAGGGGAAATACGCATTGCTGTGACCTGTTTCTTTGAAACGACGGTCTAATTCACCTTGTAATTTTTCCCAAATGGCGTATCCGTAAGGTTTGATAACCATACAGCCACGAACTCCTGAATTTTCAGCCAAATCGGCTTTTACAACCAGTTCGTTATACCATTTTGAATAATCTTCCGATCTTGTAGTTAAATTCTTACTCATTTTTAGTATATTGGTATATATTTTGATTAGATAATATTAACACATTATTTTGTACAAATCTACTTAAATTTGTAATGTTCAACAATAAAAACTTTAAATATGCTACCTAATATCTTTAAGAGATCGAATTTAATACGTTTTTGCCTTGTAACATCTTCGGGACTGCTTCTTACGGCTTGTTCGGGCTTGAACCAAAAGCCTTACGATGTTGATGGAATTTACAACAACAGCAAGATTGTTGTTGAAGATACACATGAAAAAGGTACTTACTATCAAGAATACTTCAAAGAAAAATCGGAAGAAACCGACGCTTATTTTACTGATGTTGATAATTATACATCTAACTACAACGAAGCAAACGGCGGTTGGGGCGATACTACTTCTGAAACGCAATTAGTTTACCATTATGACAACTGGGGCTGGGGTAACCCATACTGGGGTTGGAATAATTGGGGCTGGGGAATGGGATTTGGTTACGGCTTCGGTTTTGGCTGGGGCGGCGGCTGGGGCTACCCTTATTATGGCTGGGGTGGCGGCTGGGGTTATCCTTACTACGGCGGTGGCTGGGGTTGGGGTTACAATGGTTACCGAAACATTTCTAGAAGCAACAGTTACCGTTCGTTAACATCGCGACAAATGGCTGGGGCAAACGGAAACCGTATGGTTGCCAACAATACCCGTAGTTTAAGAGGATTATCATTAAGCAGCAGCAGAAATCTGAATGCAACAAACAGAACTTTTGCCAGAGCAAATACTTCTTTAAACAGAATATCGACAAGTCAGGGAATGATGCGTAACACGAGAACTACCTCTTTTGACGATAACAGAACCATTAGAAACAACAGATTCAACACCAATACACGCACAAACACCAATACGCGTATGGAACGAAGCACAAGCAGACCAACCTACACCCCATCTTCTAGCACCAGAATGAACACGGGTGGCAGCATGGGTGGATCACGCGATGGCGGAAGCATGGGCGGCGGAATGCGTTCTGGCGGCGGTGGCGGAAGAAGATAATTTACAACGACTATTATTAAGATTTAACGATACAGTATGAAAAAAATATATTTACCACTGCTTGCTGTTTGCGGATTTCTACAAACTCAAGCGCAAGAATTTAATCCTGCGGATGCTATTAGAATTGGTACGCAGCAAGTGAACGGATCGGCACGTTTTAATGCAATGGGTGGAGCCTTTGGAGCTCTAGGAGGCGATGTTTCTGCCTTACAGATCAACCCAGCGGGATCTGCATTGTTTAATTATAACAATTTCAGTTTTACAGGAAATGTTCAGATTCAGAAAAATAATTCTCTTTTTAACGGATCATCATCTACCGCAAAAGAAAGTGATTTGAATTTGTCAAATTTCGGAGCCGTGTTTGTGATCGATTCTAAAAATCAGGATCAGGCACTTAAAAAAGTAACCATTGGTTTAAGTTATAATTCTAATGCTCGTTTTAACGACCGTTATTTCAGCAGCGGAATGAGTAATCAATCGGTTACAAACTACTTTTTGGATCACGCTAATTTCGGAAACAACGGCGGAAGCATTCCTTTGGATTATGTTCAAACCAGAGAAGGTGAATCAATTACCGATTTATACGACTATCTGAATACAGTTCAAAACGGTTTTTCGGCACAACAGGCAATGTTGGCGTATCAGGGTTATTTAATAAATGATAACGGTACTAATTACAGTCTTAATGGTGCAGGAAGTAGTTTTTATCAGGAAAACGAAACTTACATAACCGGTTTTAATAACCAGCTTACGGGGAATGTTGGTTTTGATATCAATAAAAAACTGTATTTGGGAGCCAATCTTAACGTGCACTTTGTTGATTATCTAACATCATCGGCAATTTATGAAGAGAATAGATCAGCAGTTGCAGACGGATATCAGAAATTATTGTTCAACAACCAAACATATACTTACGGATCGGGATTTTCGTTCAACGTTGGGGGAATTTTTAAGGCTACCGAAGAATTAAGAATCGGAGCATCGTATCAATCTCCAACATGGATGAGTTTACAGGATGAATTTTCGCAAAGCCTTCAAACGAATATTTTAGAAAGTGGCGTGGTTCAAAACTACAACATCAATCCAAACCTTGTAACCTTGTACAACAAGTATTCGGTTAAAAATCCGGGATCAATTAGTGGAAGTTTGGCTTATGTTTTTGGAACAAAAGGATTATTAAGTGTTGATTATATTCGTAAAGATTATAGCACTACCGAATATAGTGCAAGCGGAGCCAATTACAACAGCACCAATAAGTACTACCAAGATATGATGAAAGCAACCAATGAATTCAGAATTGGTGGTGAATACCGCATAGACAGAGTGAGTCTGCGTGCAGGTTACCGTTTTGCCGACAGTCCGTACAAAAATAAACAAACTATTGGCGATTTAACAAGCTACAGTGGCGGTCTAGGATATAGTTTCGGTGCATCGCGTATTGATCTTGGTTATCAGTTCTGGCAACAAGATTCGCAACAAAATATGATTAGTTCAGGTACAAATGGTGTGGCAGACATTCAGTCTAAAAACCACAATATCAGTTTAACTTACACAGCTAGCTTTTAAACAAAAATCCCTTTAAAACATTTTAAAGGGATTTTGTTGTATTACAATCTATTTTCTATAATTGATGAAACCACTTCGGGGTTTATCATTGTTGAAGTATCGCCAAAATTATCTAACTGATTTAGTGCAATTGATCTTAAAACGCGGCGTAATATTTTACCAGAACGTGTTTTAGGCAAATCGTCTACAAATTGAATTTTATCTAATTTACCAATTGGTCCGTAATGATCTGCAATCAATTGGTTTATTTCTTTCTTTAAATTATCACGATCACGCGTGCTTCCTTCTTTCTTTAACGAAATAAAACCGTACAACGCATTTCCTTTAATATCGTGTGGAAAACCTACAACTGCCGATTCTGCAACCGCCGGATGCTGGTTAATGGCATCTTCAATAGGTGCTGTTCCCAAATTGTGTCCTGAAACAATTACCACATCGTCTGCACGACCTGTAATTCTGTAATAACCAACTTCATCTCTCAAGGCATTGTCACCTGTAAAATAAGTTCCCGGAAAATCAGAAAAATAGGTTTTTACAAAACGTTCATGATCGCCCCAAATAGTTCGGGCGATAGATGGCCATGGAAATTTAACACATAAACTTCCCATAACCTGGTTTCCTAAAATTTCATTGTTTTTTTCATCCATTAAAACCGTTTGTATTCCCGGTAATGGTAAAGTTGCGTAGGTAGGTTTGGTCGGTGTAATACATGCCAACGGAGAAATCATGATCGACCCTGTTTCTGTCTGCCACCACGTATCCACAATCGGGCAACGTTTTTTTCCTATAAAATCGTTAAACCAATGCCAAGCTTCTTCATTAATCGGCTCGCCTACCGAACCTAAAACGCGCAACGAAGACAAATTATGCGATGCCACATACGAATAATCGTTGGTCATTAAAGAACGAATCGCTGTTGGTGCGGTATAAAAATGAGTAACCTGATATTTATCAATAATATCCCAATAACGAGAAGGATTCGGGTATGTTGGAATTCCTTCAAAAATCACGGTTGTTGCACCGTTTAATAATGCGCCGTATAAAATGTACGAATGCCCTGTGATCCATCCTAAATCGGCAGTACACCAGAAAATATCACCTTCTTTATAATCGAATACATTTTGAAAAGTATAGGCAGTTTGGATCATGTAACCCGCTGTTGAATGCACCATTCCTTTTGGTTTTCCGGTTGATCCTGATGTATATAAAATAAACAACGGATCTTCGGAATCCATGATTTCAGCGATGTTCGATGCTTCGGCAGCTTCATACATTTCATCAAACCAAACATCTATTTTATCATTAAAAGACACCGGTTCGTTTGTGCGTTTTACAACCAAAACTTTTTCTACCGACGGCAATCCTTCAATTGCTTTATCTACAACTTCTTTGGTTTTAATTGTTTTTTCGCCACGGAAACCTCCATCTGAAGTTACAATAACTTTTGCACCGCAATCTTCTACTCGAGAACGAATGGCAGCATCAGAAAATCCTGCAAAAATAACCGAATGTATTGCTCCTATTCTTGCGCAAGCCAGCATTGTTACAGCTAATTCAGGAATCATTGGCAGATAAATGCACACACGATCTCCTTTTTTAACTCCTAATGCTTTCAGTACATTTGCTGTTTTTGAAACTCTGGTATATAGTTCATTATAGCTGATATGCAGTGGTTCTTCGGAAGGATTGTTAGGTTCAAAAATAATTGCCGTTTTTTCGCCACGTTTAGATAAATGTCTATCGATACAATTTTTAGTGATATTCAGTTTTCCGTTTAAAAACCATTTAATATCGCCCTTACCCATATCAAACTCAAAAACTTTATCCCAAGCCTGATACCATATAAAATTTTCTTCGGCAATTTTACTCCAGAATTTACGTGGTTCGCGAACTGATTTTTTATAATGTTTAAAGTACTGCTCTAAATCGGCAATTTTATAGTAACTCATGTTAGTATTCTTATATAGGGTACTAAATTTAATAAAAAAAGGAATATCTAAAAAAATATTCCTTGCTTTTTATGGGTTTATTGTGATTTTAGAACGAAAAAGTTGTGGTTACCGATTTTTCAAAATCAGTAATTATTTCCTGCATTACTTCACTTACTGGTTTAATTTCGTTAATCAAACCTACAATCTGACCAATTTCTAATTCGCCATCTTCCAAATCGCCTTCAAACATACCGCGCTTTGCTCTTGCTCTACCCAATAATGTTTTTAGATCATCTGTAGTTGCACATTTCCCATAAGCTTCTTGAACTTCGTTAAAAAATTTGTTGCGAATTAAACGTACCGGCGCCAGTTCTTTTAACGTAAGATAAGTATCACCTTCTTGTGCATTTACACAGGTATCTTTGAAATTTTGATGAGACGAACTTTCGGTTGTCATTGCAAAACGAGTTCCCATTTGAACTCCGTCTGCACCCAAAATCATTGCGGCATGCATAGATTTTCCGGTTGCAATTCCACCTGCAGCAATTAACGGAATCTGTAAATACTGTTTTACCATTGGAATTAAAGTCAGAGTTGTAGTTTCTTCCCTACCGTTGTGTCCGCCGGCTTCAAAACCTTCGGCAACAACAGCATCAACTCCGGCTTCTTGTGCTTTTAATGCAAATTTCGATGAGCTAACCACATGAACCACTGTAATACCTTTTTCTTTTAACCAAGTTGTCCAAGTTTTTGGATTTCCTGCCGATGTAAAAACAATCTTAACACCTTCATCTACAATAATATTCATTATTTCTTCTACATTCGGATACAACATAGGAACGTTTACGCCAAAAGGTTTATCGGTTGCTTTTTTGCATTTCTGAATATGTTCACGCAAAACTTCAGGATACATGGATCCTGCACCAATTAAACCCAAACCACCTGAATTACTAACCGCTGCTGCCAATTTGTAACCGCTGTTCCAGATCATTCCGCCTTGAATAATTGGATATTTTATATTGAATAATTTTGTTATTCTGTTCATTTTATTTATTTTTCGATTCTTACAAAAATAGAAAAACCAAGCCTAATTTGCTTGGTGTTTTGTAGATATATCTTATTAAATCTTCGATATTACTCCGGATCCGATTAATTCTTCATCAATATGCCACGAAACAAACTGACCTTCGGTTATTGCCGATTGCGGTTCATTGAATCGTACAAACAATCCTTTTTCGGTTTGATGTAAAGTTGCTTTCTGTAACGGCTGGCGGTAACGAATACGTGCCATGACTTCCATTGATTCTCCGTTATTTAGACGTAAATCTTCACGTATCCAATGAATTTCATGCGGTTGTACCAACAGCGTTTTACGGAATAAACCGGGATGAAATTGTCCTTGACCTGTGTAAATGGCATTTTTGGTAACATTGGTATCAATAATGAACAAAGCTTCTTGAGTTCCGCCTACATTCAACCCTTTACGCTGACCAATTGTAAAATAATGCGCACCATTATGCTCACCCACCTTTTTAGCCATTTCTGGTGTATATTTTACCGAAGTTGCTTCCCAAGTCAATTCATCAATTAATGAATCAAAAGTCGGTTTTTGATCGGTATATACAGAATGATCTTTAGAAACTTCGTAAATATTTCCTTTTTTAGGTTTTAACTGCTGCTGTAAAAATTCTGGTAAACGCACTTTTCCAATAAAACACAAACCTTGTGAATCTTTTTTATCAGCAGTAATTAAATCGTTTTTTGCAGCAATTTCACGAACTTCAGGCTTTAAATATTCGCCAATCGGGAACAAAGCCTTCGCTAATTGTTCCTGTGATAACTGACATAAAAAGTACGACTGATCTTTATTTGGATCTTTACCAGCCAACAATTTGTAAACTGTTTTTCCGTTTACAACAGTTTCTTCTTTTCGGCAATAATGACCTGTTGCAACAAAATCGGCACCTAATTCAAGGGCAATTTTCATGAAAACGTCGAACTTAATTTCGCGGTTGCACAAAACATCCGGATTCGGTGTACGTCCGTTTTCGTATTCGTTGAACATATAATCTACAATACGTTCTTTATATTCTTCGCTTAAATCGACCGTTTGAAATGGAATTCCCAATTTATCGGCAACCAACAAAGCGTCGTTACTATCTTCTAACCAAGGGCATTCATCGGAAATAGTTACAGTGTCATCGTGCCAGTTTTTCATGAACAAGCCAATCACCTCATAACCCTGATCCAAAAGCAATTGCGCTGCAACGCTTGAATCTACTCCGCCTGAAAGACCTACTACTACTCTTTTTTTCATTGTTTAAAAATCGAACTGCAAAGTTACGACAATTGGTTGAGTTGTATTTTATTTGGTTGTTTTTTTAGGTACAATTAGCTTTCCGTTAACATATTTTGCTTCGTCGGTAATTTTTCCGTTTTCGTCGCGAATAATTATTTTACCGTCCAAATTTCCTTTAACGTACTGCGTTTCTTTAATTTTCACACCATTTTCCGCATATTGGTTTGAAATTCCGTCTTCAATTCCGTTTTTATATTCTAATTCTTCCGATAATTTGCCTGATATGTAATAACCTTTTTTAACACCGTGGATTTTATCGTTTTTATAAGGTTCTTCAGACATTACGTTTTGCCCATCAATATGATAAACCTTCCAAATGCCTTCGCGTAATTTATTTACATACAAACCTTCGGACATTTTCTTTTTTCCGTTGAAGAAAATTGCATAAACACTACCATCAGCCTTAAACTCTTTGGTTGCAATTAGTTTTTTTTCGGGCTCATCGGCATAAAACTTAAAAGTTCCGGTTTCTTTTCCGTCTTTAAAAGTTCCTTCGTATTTCACGTAATTGGTTGTCGGATAATAACCAACCCAAACACCTTCACGTTTGCCCTGTGCATTGGTTTTGTTCACGTCTTGTGCATAAACAGCCGTTGATGCTGCTAAAACTGCCAATGACGTTATAATATACTGTTTCATTTCTGCTTAATTAATTTGTTTCAAAAATACATTTTCTAGTTATGTATTTGCAATTATTTTGCCAGAAATTATATTGCTTAGTTTTATCGTTTAAATTAAAAAAAAACAGAGCTTAATGCTCTGTTTTTTTATTCCTCTTCGTCTGAATAATCTTTGTCAGAAAACCAATAACTGTCTAACATGGTTTTATCTACAAAGAACTCCAATCGTTCGGTTTCTTGTTCTGATATGTATAAACGCTGTGTTTTTCCAATACTTTCAGACAAACGGTGTAAACGTGTATCATGACGTAAACGCAACAGTTCATCGGTATCGTTAATTACCAGCATTTTTAGTTGATTTACATCAAACCCGGCATTACCAAACATATAGCTTAAACGTTCTGGCGTTCCAATCAACACGTCAATTCCTAAAGAAATCTGGTTTTTGTCTTCATCCAAATCGGTTTTATCATGCGTCATAAAAATTCGCAAATCGGTATATTTTGCCAATTCTTTAAACACAGTTTCCATTAATAAAGCTTCTGTCTTATCTTCTACAATTACCAACGCACGCGGAGATAACATAAAGGCTTTTTCTAACCGCTGAATTACCGAAATTGCAATAGCTTCTTTCTGTTCTTTTTTATCCTCAATTATCAACACTACATCGTTACCCGATTTTATGGTTCCAAAAGCTTCTTCGATAAGATTCGGAGCTTCGGTTAAACCGTTTTCAATTAATGCTTGCTGTAATTTTGGATTTATTTTTTTTAAATTCATTTTGTTTATTTTGATGCAAATAATTCTACGTCAGATTTTGAAATTTCTTTTCCACCTAAAATTATCAGGCGTTCTACCACATTTCGCAATTCACGAATATTTCCTGTCCAATCATATTCCTTTAAAAGATTAATGGCATCGGCAGAAAATGATTTTTGTGCACTCCCGTTTTCTTCGCCAATTTTCTTTGTAAAATGTTCAATCAACAATGGAATATCATCTCTACGATCGTTCAAAGCCGGAACTTTTATCAAAATAACAGCCAAACGATGGTACAAATCTTCACGGAACCTGCCTTCTTCGATTTCCTTACGCAGATCTTTATTGGTCGCCGCAATTACACGAACATCTACTTTAATATCCTTATCGGCTCCTACCCTAGTAATCATACTTTCCTGTAACGCACGCAAAACTTTTGCCTGTGCAGCCAGACTCATATCGCCGATTTCATCTAAAAATATCGTTCCTTTATCGGCAGCTTCAAACTTACCTGCGCGATCTTTAACAGCCGATGTAAACGCTCCTTTTACGTGACCAAACAATTCGCTTTCGATTAATTCTGACGGAATTGCCGCACAGTTTACTTCGACCAACGGAAATTGTGCTCGATTGCTTTTTTCATGAAGATTATGTGCAACCAACTCTTTACCCGTTCCGTTTGGTCCGGTAATCAAAACGCGGGCATCGGTTTCAGCAACTTTATCAACCATGTCTTTAATTTGCTGAATAGGATCACTTTCGCCAATCATTTGGTAGTTTTTACTTACCTTCTTTTTTAAACGCTTGTTTTCTACAACCAGCAATTTATTGTCTAACGCATTGCGAACGGTTGTTAATAATCGGTTTAAATCTGGTGGTTTCGATATATAATCAAAAGCTCCCAAACGCATGGTATTAACGGCTGTTTCTAAATCGCCATGACCAGAAATCATAATAAAAGGCGTTTCGGGTTTGATCTTTTTAGCTTCGTGCAATACTTCTTCGCCGTCTTTTTTAGGCATTTTAATATCGCAAATAACTAAATCGAAATCATCGTTTTTTATTTTTTCTAAACCTTCTTCTCCGTCGGCAGCTTCAAAAACAACATACTGATCGTTTTCTTCTGCCAATATTTTAGATAATACCCTGCGGATTGAAGCCTCGTCTTCTATAATTAAAATTTTAGCCATACTTAATATTTAAGCCATTTTATAAGTTCTTTCCAAGTTGGTTTTTTGCCGTACATTAAAATACCTACGCGGTAAATTTTTGCCGCTACCCAAACAATAGCTATAAAGGTAGCAAATAAAAGTGCAATTGAAAGTGCAATTTCGTAAAACGGTACGCCAAACGGAATGCGCATTAACATTACAATTGGAGATGTGAACGGAATCATGGAAAAAATAGTTGCTACGGTTCCGTGCGGTTCGTTCATTACTGTGAAAAAACCAATGTAAACACCCAACATTAACGGCATAATTACCGGAAACATAAACTGTTGTGTATCGGTTTCGTTATCAACTGCTGCGCCAATTGCCGCGTATAATGAACTGTATAAAAAGTATCCGCCAATGAAATAAATTAAGAAATAAACTGCCATACTAAACAACGGAAGTTTTAAAAACTCTGCAAAATACACTTGAATATCAGCCAATTTCGAGGCTTCCATAGCCATTTCTGTGGTTGGTGTTGATGTATTTAAACCAAAAACCATATTGGCAACAACCAGTAAAATCATTCCTACAACTGCCCATATTATAAACTGTAAAATTCCGGCTAAAGTAGTTCCGATGATTTTTCCCATCATCAGTTGGATTGGTTTGATGGATGAAATGATAATTTCTATGATTCGACTGGTTTTTTCTTCGATTACGCTACGCATTACCATGTTTCCGTAAATAATGATGAACATCATGATTAAATATCCGAAAACAGATCCAACAACAACTTTCATTTCATTTAGACCTTTAACCGTTTCTTCGCCCGATGCTTTTGTAAGATGCATGGTAACATCGATTTTTGATTTATCAAGCAAAACAGTATCAACACCTTGATTGGTTAAGTTTTTACGAAGTAATTTTTCTGAAAGCTTTGATTCTGTATTGGCGATAAATCCTAAACTTGGACTGTCTTCTGACACATATTCTATCGCTTTTTCGTAATCTTTTAAATTATCTTTCTTTGGAATAAACAAAACACCTTCATAGTTTGCCTGTGAAACGCTATCCTTCAATAATTTTGGATCGATTTTAGAAACATTGTGGTATTTGTAACTTTCAGAATTTTTAAATTCATTGACAAACATTCCGCTTTCATCGTGAATACCAATATGTTTTATTTCGGTTTTCACGGAACTTAAATAGCCGATCAACGCCGCAACTGCAACAAAAATAATCGGACTAACAAAGGTCATCACGATAAATGATTTATTTCGAACTTTAGAAATAAATTCTCTTTTTATAATTAAAGATAAAACGCCCATTAGTTATTGGTTACAGTTTGAATAAAAATGTCGTTGATGCTCGGGATTTTTTCAGAAAAATGTGTTACCTGACCAAACGGAAGTACATCGTTCAGCAATTCGTTAGCTGATCTGTCGTTTAGTTTTACAGATAATTTTAATTCATTATCTAACGATTTGAAAAAAGTATCTTCAATTTGATATTTTGCATTCAGGAAATCTTTCAATTGATTTGGATTCATAGCATTTATACCCAAATCGAACGTATTTGAACGAAATTGTTTTTTAATATCTACCAAAGATCCGTCTAACAATTTATTTGATTTATGAATTAAAGCGATTTCATCGCACATTTCTTCAACGCTTTCCATACGGTGTGTTGAAAAAATAATGGTGCTGCCTTTTTGCTTCAACTCTAAAATTTCGTCTTTTATGATGTTTGCATTCACGGGATCGAAACCTGAAAAAGGTTCATCGAAAATCAATAATTTAGGCTGATGTAGAACGGTTACCACAAACTGTATTTTTTGAGCCATTCCTTTTGATAATTCCTGAATTTTTTTGTTCCACCAATCACCGATTTCCAGCTTATCAAACCAGTATTTCAACTGCTTTTTGGCTTCATCTTTAGAAATCCCTTTAAGTTGAGCAAGATACAATGCCTGCTCGCCTACTTTCATACTTTTGTACAAACCGCGTTCTTCGGGCATGTAACCGATATGCTTTACATGGTGAGGACTCAATTTTTCGCCATCGAGCAAAATTTCACCACTATCGGGAAAAGTAATTTGGTTGATAATACGAATTAATGAAGTTTTACCGGCTCCGTTTGGTCCCAAAAGACCGAAAACGCTACCCTGCGGTATGTCTAAAGATATGTTGTTTAAAGCGGTTTTGTCACCATACTTTTTTACAACACTATTTACCTGTAATATTGGTTTCATAGTTTTAAACTAAATAAAATAGTTACAAAGATACAAAGTAGTTAAAAAAAACCCATCCTTGTTTTTACAAACAAGGATGGGAAAAATTGCTATGAAAAAGAAAATCCACCGTTTTATAAGTGTAATACAAACTTACAAAGTTTTTTTGTATTACGAAAACATTTCTTTTACTTTTTCAAAAAAACTTTTATCTCCTTTTTGAGGATGTGGTATAAAATTCTCGTCTTCCTTCATTTTTTCGAAGAAATCTTTTTGTTCTTTTGATAATTTTTTAGGCGTCCAAACGTTTATGTGGATTAGGAAATCGCCATTTCCGTAACCATTTAAACTTGGTAAACCTTTACCTTTTAAGCGTAAAATTTTTCCGGACTGAATTCCTTCTTCAATTTTAATTCGAACTTTACCGTTAACCGTATCAACTTCTTTAGATCCGCCTAAAGCAGCATCGGCAATATTCAAATATAAATCGTAATGAATATTTTCGCCTTCGCGTTTTAAAAATTCGTGCTCAATTTCTTCGATCACCACAATTAAATCACCAGGAATACTGTTTGCACCAGGTGCATCGTTTCCTTTACCCGAAACTTTCAACTGAATACCATCTGAAACTCCTGCCGGAATTTTGATTGAAACAGTTTCTTCTGAAGTGATCATTCCGTCTGCATCTGCTCCTTGTGGCTTGTGATCTAAAATTTGCCCTGAACCTTGACAGGTAGGACAAGGCGAAGATGTTTGCATACGCCCCAAAATGGTGTTTTGCACGCGCATTACCTGTCCCGAACCGTTACAAGTGTTACAAGTTTTGTAGGTTACCCCACTTGCCTGTATTTTACGCTTAACTTTTACCTTTTTTTCTACGCCGTTAGCAATGTCTTCTAAAGTAAGTTTTACTTTAATACGCAGGCTAGAACCTTTTACACGACGTGGACCGCCACCGCCGCCAAAACCGCCGAAGCCACCAAAACCGCCACCGAAGATATCACCAAACTGACTAAAAATATCTTCCATGTTGTTAAAGCCGCCACCGCCGCCAAAACCACCGCCGCCTTCAAATGCTGCGTGACCGTACTGATCGTAACGTGCTTTTTTATCGGCATCGCTTAAAACTTCGTAAGCTTCTGCCGCCAACTTAAATTTTTCTTCGGCTTCTTTATCGCCAGGGTTTTTATCTGGGTGAAACTCAATAGCTTTCTTGCGGTATGCTTTTTTAATTGCACCGGCATCGGCACTTTTATCTATACCTAATATTTCGTAATAATCTTTCTTCATTTTGGTTTATTATTGACCGATAACAACTTTTGGGAAACGAATAATTTTATCGCCTAACTTATATCCATTTTCTACAACATCGAACACTTTTCCTTTAAATTCGTCGCCTGCAGGAATTTGAGTTATAGCTTCGGCAATATCGGCATTAAATACATCGCCTTTTTTAATTTCTACCAAACTTAAACCTTTTGCCGACAAATTGTCACGCAATTTGGTTGATATTAAATTAAAACCTGTCAGATGCTCACTTTCTCCTAATGTTTCCATTTGTGCAATAGCTCTGTCAAAATCATCTAAAACCGGTAAAACGCTTTTCATAACGTCTTCATTTGCAGTAGCAAATAATTCAATACGTTCGCGTGCAGTTCTCTTTCTAAAGTTTTCAAACTCGGCAAACAATCTTAAGAACTTGTCTTTTTCATTCGCCAACTGCTCTTCTAACTGCTCTTTTTCCGTTAAATGATCTGCTGTTTCTATACCTTGATTATCTATTTCGTGTTCAGCGTTTTGCTGTATATTTTTATCTTTTAATTCTTCGTTTTCCATTTTTATCCATGTTTAACTAATCACTATTAAACAAAAGTAAAGCCATTCTTATATTTTAGACAAATTGGCAGTATAAGATAGAATTAATCTATATTAAGAAATTTCGCTCTTATGCATTTTTCGTTTTTTGATATTAGATTTTAAATATATTTGCATAAATAAATTATTTTTAATTATGAAAAAAAATGTATTTGCATTAGTTGCTTTGGCAGCTTTATCATTAACTGCATGTAAAAAAGAAAACACAACTGCTGAAACCGATACAGTTGGAACTACTACACAAACAGCTGATGCTGTAACATATAACGCAAATGTTGCTGAATCTAAAATTGACTGGGTTGGTGGTAAAGTTTCTGGTGACCAACACACTGGAACGATCGCTTTAAAAGACGGTCAGGTTTTTGTTACTAACAAAGCGGTAACTGGTGGTAAATTTACAATTGATATGAATTCTATTGTTGTTACCGATATTACTGATGCTGAAATGAAAACTGGTTTAGAAGGACATTTAAAAGGTGCTACTGCTGAAAATGCAGACCATTTCTTTAATGTATCTAAATTCCCAACAGCTTCTTTTGAAATTACTAAAGTTACTGAAGAAAACGGAAAACAAATGGTTGAAGGTAATTTAACTATTAAAGAAGCAACTCACGGAATTAAATTCCCAGCGACTGTTACTGTTACTGATGCTGACGTTACTGTAGCTTCTGACGAATTTGAAATTGACAGAACTAAATGGGCTGTTAACTATAACTCTGGATCTGTTGTTAAAGATTTAGCTGGTGATAAAGTTATTAACGATAACATTAAATTGAAAATTTCTGTTAAAGCAACAAAATAATCAATTTTATATAGCTTAAATAAAAATCCCGAAAGTAACTTTCGGGATTTTTTTGTGATATATCGAAAAGAATTATTGTTCTTTTAAAACTTCTTTAATTCGTTTGAATGCTTCAATTAAAATAGTTTCGCTGGTTGCGTAAGATAATCGAATACAATTTGGGTTACCAAAAGCATCGCCTGTTACCGTTGCAACGTTAGCATATTCTAACAAATACAATGCTAAATCATCTGCATTATTGATCAATACTCCGTTTAACGTTTTACCAAAATAGTACGAAACATCTGGGAAAACATAAAAAGCACCTTCAGGAACATTTACTTCCAAACCTTTAATATCGTTTACTAAATGTAAAACCAAATCTCTGCGTTTGTGGAAGGCTTCAACCATATAACCAATTTCTGAAGGATTCGCTTCTAAAGCTGCAATAGTTGCACGTTGCGCAATTGAATTTGCACCACTTGTAACTTGTCCTTGTAATTTGGTACATGCTTTCGCAATGAATTCCGGAGCGCCAATGTATCCAATTCTCCAACCCGTCATCGCAAAAGCTTTTGCAACGCCGTTTACTGTAATTGTTCTTTCAAACATTCCCGGAATTGATCCGATACTGCAAAAACTTCCTGAAAAATTAATGTGTTCATAAATTTCATCTGAAACTACATAAATATCTTCACGATTCTTTAAAACATCTGCCAAAGCTGTTAGTTCTTCTCTGTTATAAACCGATCCCGAAGGATTACAAGGCGAACTAAACCACATCATTTTTGTTTTTGGTGTGATTGCCTGCTGAAGTTGGTATGGCGTAATTTTAAAATCAGAAGCTACGGATGTTGGCACAACAACCGGAATTCCTCCAGCCATTTTTATAATTTCGTAATAACTAACCCAGTAAGGCGCCGGAAGAATAACCTCGTCACCTTCGTTAATCATTGCTTGCGCGATATTGTATAAAGATTGCTTTGCACCGGTAGAAACCACAATATTTGCAGGCTGATAATTTAAACCGTTATCGCGTTGAAATTTAGTTACAATTGCCTGTTTCAGTTCCAAATAGCCATCAACCGGCGGGTAATTGCTCCAGTTTTCATCAATTGCCGTTTTAGCAGCCTCTTTAATAAAATCGGGCGTGTTAAAATCGGGTTCACCTAAACTTAAACTGATAATATCTTTACCTAAAGCAGTTAATTCGCGTGCTTTTGCAGCCATTGCCAAGGTTTGCGAAACAGATAAACTATTAATTCTATCTGACAAATGTTGTGCGCTCATTTATTTGTAATTTATGCAACCAAAGGTAACGATATTGCAACGTAAAATAAAACAACCTTTGGGCTTTTTTAACATAGAAAATGTATAATTTTTATTTGTAGCGAAATTTTATTTTTTGATGAATTTCAACACCGTAGAACTTCCGTTTGATTTTATAAAATACATACCTGAAGTTAGATTTTCGGTTGAAACAGTAATGCTTGACTGATTATTTACAATAACCGTTTTTACCAACTGCCCCAACGTATTGTAAATATAAAGTTTGTTGTTTTGATTATTAAAGCGAGATGCATCAATACCAATGACAACATCGGCATCACTTATGTTCGATGATTCAAACCACATTAAAGCTTTTTCTTTTTTAAACGATGTTGTTGCCAACGGTTCGTTTATCTGAAACTGCATTACCACCGGCAAATGATCACTCATATTATACAAATTATTGCGCAATGTTAAAGAATATGTTCCTGTACAAGTGGCATCGTTCACACTTTTATTTAAACAATTTGCGTTGTTACCATACGCACTGTAAGTTCCGTTCACATACGAAAAACGAGCACTTGTATTGAAATTTTCGCTCATCATTATAAAATCAAAACGATCGTCTAATCCGCCCGAAGCTCCTGCATTTGCTCCACCACCAAAACCGGTACTGGACAATCGAGTACTTTGTGTATGCAAATAACTGAACGTTGCATTGTCTTGCCAGCTTCCCGGTGCATTTATAGGATCAATCAATTTAATGGCATTTGTTGGATCTAATATTTTCTGATAACCAATTTCAGTTGAATTATAAAAATTAAAATCGCCCGCAAAAAGCACATAGGTATTGGGTTGCGTTAAATTTTGTAATTGTTGCGTAACTGCCTCAACCATATCAAAACGCATTTGTCTGTTTGCTGGTCCGGTACTCGACTTTAAATGTGCCACAAAAACTTCTAAATAGATGGGATTTTGTGGATCTACATTCAACTGAAATGAATATTGATTGATATCGCGATAAACTGTAGACAACGTCTCCTGACTAACCAAAGTAAGTTTTCGGGTATTGTAATAAACCATTGTTTGCAAAGGATCTGCCGTATCAGTAAGATCGGGTACGAAAACCGCCCGCGCATAAGTATCTGCCTGATTTTGTAACGATGTATTTAGAATTAAATTGGCTCCGTTTTCTGTTGCCAATTCGCAAATCATAAACAAATCGGGTTTGTAATCGTCTAAAATATCTCGCAAAATTAACTGCCGATTCTGTGGTAGCGAATTAGGAAATTTAAACACATTGTAAAACATGGCATTCAAAGTTTCTTGCGAATACGCACAAACCGAAAGCCATAAAAAAAGCCCAGTAATTATTTTTTTCATATCGACATATTTTTGAAACAAAGAAATAAATTTAATGTAACCTAAATGTTATTTCGAAAATAAGTTCTTTAAAACTAAATATACTTCTTTTTATGCTGATAAAACTGTATTTTTGGCAAAAATTAAGCAATGGAAGAAATTTTAGTACAGTTCCCCAATTTAAGCCCGTTACAGATAGATCAGTTTACACAGTTATACGATTTATATCAGGATTGGAATGCTAAAATTAACGTGATTTCGCGAAAAGATATCGACGAATTATACACCAAACATATTTTACATTCGTTAGGAATTGCAAAAATTATGGAATTTAAACCGAATGCCGATGTTATGGATGTTGGTACTGGTGGTGGTTTTCCGGCAATTCCATTGGCTATTTTATTTCCCGAAACTAATTTTTACGCAATTGATGTGATCGCTAAAAAAATAAAAGTGGTTAACGAAGTTGCAACTGCTTTACAACTTAAAAATATAAAAGCTGAACAAAAAAGAGCTGAATTGGTTACTGATAAATTCGATTTTATTGTGAGTCGAGCAGTTACCAATATGCCCGATTTTGTTACTTGGGTTAAAGGAAAGACCCAAAAACAATCGGTTCACGATTTAGAAAACGGAATTTTGTATTTAAAAGGTGGCGATTTATCTGAAGAATTAAAAGATTTCCCTAAAGCAACCTTATATAATTTAAGCGACTTTTTTACCGATGAATTTTTCGAAACCAAAAAAGTAGTGCATTTACCTTTGAAGTTTAAGGTTTAACAATAATTCCATCTTTTACCACAATTTTTTCTGAAATAAAATGCTGCGGATTTTTGCCTTTTCAATAATCAAATCATACTTATTGTCCGTTTGGTAACTGACAAAAACAGCATGAATTAAATAGTTTTTATTTGGCTACAAATTGCTTTCAATTTTATCTATAAGCCATTTATCTTTTTCTTTTATCAGATAAAATTCTACATAAACCGGAAAATTTTCTTGTGTATTTGTTACAATAACTTTTGCAGAATTATCAGTTACATCTGTTTCCTTGTAACTATAAACTTTTTTAGTATTTATATGGTTTTCTCTTTCTGCTTCTGTCATTTTATTACTGAAAGTTTTAATATGTTCTATCATTTTTAAATTTTCAGGATTTGGAACGATTAACTCTTCTGCTTTTTTAAAATTAAAACTATCTATTGCTGTTAAATAGTTTTCCACTATATTTTTGGCTTGATTACTAGAGCTACAACTTGTTATTGTTGGTAGTACAAAACATATTATAAGTAATTTAATAAATTTCATAATGTAAAGTTTAATATTGTTTTATCACAAAGTATATTACTTACCTGTATTCAATTAATCTTGATTTTATATTTACTGAATTACCCGATTTTATTGTTACCTGAACCCAGTTGTTATATTCATCATAGACATAAGTATATTCACTTCGATTAATAACCTCTTCTCCAGAATTGTTTTCATATGTAACAATTACTTCTATTTCATTTCCAAAATTATCATACTTCTTATTAGTTTTACTTATAAGTAAACCATCCTTGCCACCAAAGGTTTCTTGTGTTATTAAATTAGCCTTATCATCATAACTAAAAAAATACTCAAGACGATTATTACCTTCTAAAGTTGGTTGCAAGCTTGTGCTTTTTACTAATCTGTTGTCAAGATATGTACTTAGAAATTCTGAAGTGATCACATTTTTACTATTGATAGTGGTTATTTTGATAGGATTATCAAATTTATTGTATCCAATCTTGAGCATAGTACTTATTTTATTATGATTGTCGTACTCAACGATTTCAATTAAATTATTACGCTTATCGAATTTATTGATTGAATTTCTTACACCGTCTGAATTATGAACAGTTTTTTTATTGACGAGACCAAATGAATTAAAAATGTATGAAATCTTGTATAATTGAGAATTTCTAGATATATCATATAGCGTTTGTTCTGCTCCTAATTTACTATACACGAATGCATTATTATTAATAGATGGAGTAATAATAGACGTGACTCGTAATTCTGAATCAAATTCGTATATTTTCACTGGATTACAATCATTGTTAATTTTTTGAGTAATATTATCAATTACTTGGCAATTAAACTCTTTAAGAGATTTTACCTTTCCTTTTAATTTAATGCTACTTGTAGTGGTTAAAGAAGTAAATTCTTTAAAATCTAATAATACTTGCGAATAACTGTTTTGAACTAAAAAAAATATCGCATAAATCAATAATTGGTTTTTCATTTATGGCAATTTTAAACTGATTTATAAAAATTGTATTAAATAATATCTCTATCACTCAAATATACATAACATTGCATTACAACATAATAGCACAAAAAGACTATTTTGCTGCTTGCTTTTGATTTTATTAAAGGAAGATTTTTATTGAAAAGTTACTTCAATGCTTCTAACAACGATTCTTTAAAATGCACCTGATTTCCTTTGTTGCTTTCGTAAATAAAATCTTTTAAACTTTTACTTTTTAGGTTTGAAAAGTCACCGATAATGGTAAGTTTCATTCGGTAATTAGATACTTTTTGTAGAATTTCTCCAGCGATTTTACTTTTCAGATCGAAAAAATCCGGAGTGAGGTTTTTCTCATAAATAACGATTTTATCAAATCCCTGATAATACAGATTTCCTATTAAATCTAAAGCATCATCGGGGTTTTGAATAAGAATTTTGTCTGAAATTACTTCGGCAATTTCTATGTTGTTTATTTTATGAGATTTAATAATCATATTTTATATTACTTATACAGATTTTTCAACGTACTTTCTAAATCTGTAAACCTAAATTTATAGCCAATTTCTGGTAATTTTACCGATTGTACATGCTGACTTGAAAGTACTAATGCTGAACGTTCGCCTAATCCAATTTTTATAAAAACCGACGGTATATTTGGCAACCACAACGGCTTGTTTAATTGCGTTGCCAATAACTTTAAAAATTCATTCTGTTTTACCGCATTCGGTGCAACTACGTTAAAAATTCCGCCTTGTTTATTTTGTAATAACTGATAGATAATTTCAATGACATCGTTAAAATGTATCCAACTCATCCACTGTTTGCCGTTGCCCAAGTTAGCGCCTAATCCTTTTGAAACCACTTTTGCTAATTCATGCAAAACACCGTTGTCTTTAGATAAAATCAAACCAAAACGCGTAATGGCAGTTTTAATTCCTAAACCTTGAAACCGTAAATTGGCAACTTCCCAGTCTTTACAAACTTCGGCTAAAAAATCGGTTCCGAAATCAGTTGAATTTTCAGTATAAACCGCAGTTTCATTTGATTGATAAATTCCAATTGCAGATGCATTTACGATGGATTTTACCTGATGTTCATTATTCTGCAACGCATTAAAAAGCGTGTTTGAACAATTTATTCTGCTGTCGTGAATTTGTTTTTTATTTTCATCTGTCCATTTACAATTTATGGTATGCCCAGCCAAATTTACAATTGCATCAACTTGATCCAATGAATTTAAATCAATTTCATTTTTTTGGGGATTCCATAAAAATCCTTTGTAATTATCCTTGTCTTTTATATCAGCGTCATCGGTAACTAAATAATGTACCGAGTGATTGTTCTTTAAAAGATGCGAACACAACGCAGTCCCGATAAATCCTGTGGCACCTGTAATTAAAACTTTCATACTATTTTGCTTTTAATGTCCATTCAAAATCATAAGTCCCAACTTTATCTCCTTGTTCGTCGTATCCTTCAGATCGAACCCAAAACGAAATTCCTTGTTTTGTAAGTAATGCTTCGTTTACTTTTTCACGAATCATCAATCCATCTTCGCACTTAAACGTAATAACTCCGGTTGCTTTTTTAGTGAATTGCGATTTTTGATTCAAAACCAACATCGATACTTTTTTGTTTGATTCTTTTATGGCTTTCATAACCAGAACGCCCGTTGTAAGCTCGGCTCCCATGTTCTGTACTGCGAAATACATCGATTTAAAAGGGTTTTGATTGAACCATCTGTGTTTTGCACGAACAATGCAGTGAACATCGCTAATTGAATAAACGCGAACACCACACAAGTATGCCGATGGTAAATTTTTAAGAAGATAAAGATTCAGGTTTTTTACGTTAAAATCCATAATATTCAAGGTTTACAGCTAATTTACGATTTTTTTTAATGGCAATTGAAATTAATTCAATTGTTAAAAAAAAGTTAATTATTAGTACTATGTAATACAAAGTACATGCTTTTGTATATATCTTTGCTATATCAAAATGAAACAATAAGGTAAAAATGCAGGTGACTGTAAGCCGCAAAATTAAAACAACACATTTCTCATACTGTTATTAATTTGAATAGTTTACTCAATCACAAAAAAGGTTTACATCATCTGCCTTTACTTTTAACCTAAAATATTAAGTTCTATGAATATTGAAAACACAAAAGCGCAAATGCGCAAAGGGATTCTGGAATTTTGTATTCTATCGGTTCTAAAAGATAAAGACTGTTACACATCTGAAATTTTAGACACCTTGAAGGAAGCAAAGTTACTTGTGGTAGAAGGCACCGTTTATCCGCTACTTACCCGCCTAAAAAACGATGAATTATTAAGCTATCGTTGGGAAGAATCAACATCCGGACCACCGCGAAAGTATTACCGATTAACCGAACTGGGCAACGATTTTTTAAAAGAACTAACCGTAACCTGGAAAGAATTAAGTGAAGCCGTTAACATTATAACTAATAAGAATAGCCATGAATAAAACCGTAACAATTAATATAGCAGGACTTGTTTTTCACATCGATGAAGATGCATACAACAAGTTAGATTCATACATACAGGCAGTTAGAAATTCTATTCAGCAAGAAAGTGAAGATGAAATTATTGCTGATATTGAATCGCGTATTGCAGAGCTTTTTGCCGAAAGAATTGATCCGCAGACTGGTGTTATTCGTATGAATGATGTAGACGAAATAATAAATATTATGGGTAAACCAGAAGATTATATTATTGAAGACGAACCTGTACGCCCAAACCATTTCACAACAACAAACAAAGCGTACAAGAAAATTTACCGCGATGGTGAAAAAAGAATTTTAGGCGGTGTATGTTCAGGTTTAGGTCATTATTTTAATATAGATCCGGTTTGGGTACGCATACTTTTTATATTACTGTTCTTTGCTTACGGTTTAAGCTTTGTAATTTACTTAATCTTGTGGGTTATTATCCCAAAAGCAGTTACCGTTGCCGATGTTTTAGAAATGAAGGGCGAACCCGTAAATATTTCAAACATAGAAAGACAGTTTCGTGAGGGTGCAGCAAATTCGTATCAGCAAATTCGTACAGCAGGAAGCTCTGTAGCCACAGTTTTACGTAGATTTATAGGTATTGTATTAATTGTTTTTGGTGTAATGGGAATTTTCGGCAGCTTCTTTACTCCGATAATTATGAACACCGATAAAGGTCATATTTTTAACGAATTTGTAAATTACGATGAAGCACAAACAGGCATACCGTTTTGGGGTTTAAGTTTAAGTTTGTTTGTAATGAGCGTCATTCCGTTTATCCTTTTACTTTTATTAGGAATTAGAATTTTAAGCTCTAAAGTTAAACATATAGGCTGGGTTTCAGGTATTTTAGGATTCTTCTGGTTGCTTTCTATCTTCATTTTCAGTTATGTAATGATCAATTTAGATATTCAAAAAGATAAAATAGAATCATTGTTCGAAGGTAATTTCGATACAAAAATGTCGAAGACCGATTTAAATTTGAACGATAAAGATACATTAAACATTATCTTTCAGAAAGATCAACGCATTTTTACTATAAATGATACCCTTACAGGAAAATACAAATACAGTGAAATTGACGATATTTATGTGGAAGTTTTTGAATCGAACACAGGCAAAGCCTATATGGAAATTGAAGAAAAAGTTTTCAACAATAAAGATCTGAATCTTAAATCTTTAAGCAAATACAACATTCAAATTGAAGCAACGCAATTTAGTAACACATTAAATTATGATTATTCAATTAAAAGTGATACATTAGTGCTTTCAAATTCAGTTTTAACAACATTGAACGATTTTACAGAAGATTCTAAAGTTAGAATAAAAGTTTACATCACAGAAAATCAATCAGTTAAAATAAACGGAAACGATAATCGCTACTTTTGGAATCAGCAGATTGATGAAGGTAAACATTATTACAAATTCAATAATACTGGAACATTACAGAACACAAACAATACTATAAACTAAAACTCTTAAGGCTTATGTTTTACTTATTATTATTAATCGGACAAACTTTGATTGATCTTATTACAAGTTTATTCTAAAACAAAACGCTTTCAAAACGAAAGCGTTTTTTATTGCATAAAAAAATCCTTTTCAATTGAAAAGGATTTTCTTTACTCTACATAAATATTATGCATTCTTTTTAGCTTTTTTCTCTTTCATTAAATCAATTGCTCCACCGGTTGCCCAGTACATTACGAAACTGATAAGGAAAATCATTAACCAAAAACCCATAGTCATAATGGTTAAACCGATAATAAAAGCTATAAATTGTTGAAATTCAAACATGATTCCGGAATTTTGTGTGTATACAGTTACAAAGATATAACGAAACTTTAACTACCCAAACAAAAATCATAATTTCTTCTAAAAATTCTGACTTTAACCCAATTTACCGACAAATTTCATTACCTTTATTTATAATTATTATAAATAACAATTTATGGAATATAGAATTGAAACCGATACTATGGGCGATGTAAAAGTACCTGCCGATAAATATTGGGGTGCACAAACAGAGCGTTCGCGTAATAACTTTAAAATTGGTAATGCCGCTTCAATGCCTTTGGAGATCATTAAAGGTTTCGCTTATTTAAAAAAAGCAGCAGCTTATGCAAATCATGAGTTAGGAGTTTTATCGATTGAAAAAAGAGATGCTATTGCTACCGTTTGCGATGAAATTTTAGCAGATAAATTAAACGATCAGTTTCCGTTGGTCATTTGGCAAACAGGTTCCGGTACGCAATCAAACATGAACTTGAACGAAGTAATTGCCAATCGCGCTCAAGTTTTAGCAGGATTTAAAATTGGAGAAGGTGAACCGGTTTTAAAAGCGAATGATGATGTAAATAAATCGCAATCATCTAACGACACCTACCCTACCGGAATGCACATTGCAGCTTACAAAGCTGTTGTGGAAGTAACAATTCCGGGCGTTGAAAAATTACGCGATACGTTGGCAAAAAAGTCAGCCGAGTTTATGAATGTCGTTAAAATTGGTCGAACGCACTTAATGGATGCTACTCCGTTAACGTTGGGTCAGGAATTATCAGGCTATGTTGCACAATTGAATTACGGAATAAAAGCGGTAAAAAACACGTTGAGCCATTTATCGGAAATCGCTTTAGGCGGAACCGCAGTTGGCACAGGCTTAAACACTCCGGCTGGTTACGATGTTTTGGTTGCAAAATATATTGCCGAATTTACAGGGCATCCGTTCATAACTGCCGAAAATAAATTCGAAGCTTTGGCTGCACACGATGCTATCGTGGAAACACACGGCGCTTTAAAACAACTTGCTGTTTCTCTTAATAAAATTTCTAATGATATTCGTATGCTGGCATCAGGTCCACGTTCTGGAATCGGAGAAATATTAATTCCTGAAAACGAACCGGGATCGTCTATCATGCCTGGAAAAGTAAATCCAACACAATGCGAAGCACTTACAATGGTTGCCGCGCAAGTTATGGGTAACGATGTTGCCATTACAATTGGTGGTACGCAAGGACATTACGAATTAAACGTTTTTAAACCTTTAATGGCAGCAAACTTCTTGCAATCGGCTCGTTTATTAGGCGATGCCTGTGTATCTTTTGATGAACATTGCGCACAAGGAATTGAACCTAATTATGATCGAATAAAACAATTGGTTGATAATTCGTTAATGCTTGTGACTGCTTTAAATACCAAAATAGGATATTACAAAGCAGCCGAAATTGCACAAACGGCACACAAAAATAATTCTACTTTAAAAGAAACCGCAATTGCTTTAGACTATGTAACTGCCAAAGAATTTGACGAATGGGTAAAACCCGAAGAAATGGTAGGTAGTTTGAAGTAATTAAATTTTAGTATAACTAAATAATAACAGTCCTTAATTATCAATTTAAGGACTGTTTTCTTTTTAAGATCAAAGGATCATATCAGATAGTATAAATTGTATCAAAAAATAGTTTTAAATTTGCAACATCAATAAAAAGTCAATTAACGACTTTAATTTTTATGGAGATATTCGAACTTTATTCTATATACAATCAATGTAGCGGCGTAAGTACCGACACACGAAACATTACAGAAAACAGCCTTTTCTTTGCGTTGAAAGGAGAAAATTTTAACGCAAACGATTTTGCTTTAAAAGCTTTAGAAAATGGAGCTGCTTTCGCTGTGGTTGACGATAAAAACTTAAAGAAACTAGAAAACAACAAAATAATTGTTGTAGACGATGTTCTAAAAACCCTGCAAGATTTAGCTGCTTTCCATAGATTTCATATCGGCTTACCTGTAATTGCCTTAACCGGAAGCAACGGAAAAACAACCAGCAAAGAATTATTGCATGCGGTTTTAAGCACAAAATACAATACTATTGCAACGATCGGAAATTTGAATAATCACATAGGTGTTCCGTTGACGTTGTTGTGTATGACAGAAGATACCGATTTGGCGATTATTGAAATGGGCGCCAATCATCAAAAAGAAATCGAACTTTTATGCTCCATTGCTCAACCTGATTTTGGTTTTATCACAAATTTTGGTCGTGCACATTTAGAAGGTTTCGGTGGAATTGAAGGCGTTATAAAAGGCAAAAGTGAAATGTATGATTATCTGAAAAATAATAACAAAACTATATTTGTGAATTTCGATGATGCTATTCAAACAGATAAAACTGCAAAAAATACTCGTTTTGGATTTTCAATAGAAAACAATTCGTTGGCAAACATTCAAATTACAAATGCAAATGCTCAACCAATGGCAACCGTTGAAATAAATGGTATTGACATAAAATCGAACCTTACCGGATTATATAACATCCCCAATATAGCATTTGCGATATCTATTGGTTTGTATTTCAACATTTCTTTAGAAAATATAAAAGAAGCTATTGAAAATTATATTCCACAAAACAATCGTTCACAATGGACAAAAATAAACAATAAAAACATTTTGTTAGATGCCTACAATGCTAACCCAAGTAGTATGCAGGTTGCTATCGAAAATTTTAATCAGTTAGAAAACCCTTCTAAATTAATGATATTAGGAGATATGTTCGAATTAGGAGACGAGTCAGATAAGGAACATTTGCAAACAATAAATCAAGTAATAGAAACTAAAATTCCAACTATATTAATTGGTGAACACTTCTTTAAAGTTCAAGTAAAAAATGATGTGGCGCAATACTTCAGAAATATCCAAGATTTTTTTAATCAGTTGAAAGAGACTCCAATTAATGAAGAATTACTTTTAATAAAAGGATCCAGAGGAATGGCATTAGAAAGAATCTTAGATAAATTATAAAATAAATTTAAGAAATCTGAATTATTCTATTATATATTAAAAAAAGACTATGGAAAGTTTATAAACTATAGGAGTTTTTTTACCTTATTTCCCTAACTTATAATTTTCGTAACATTCGTTTACGGCGTTAAAAATCTGGTAGTCGTTGGCAGTGTAAATAAATCTTTCGGAATGATTGCATCTTTGAAGCATTTTTACAATATCTTCTTTTGAAATATTCAGCAAAACAGAAACCATTTCACGATCGTATTTTTTCTTCATTACTTCAATAAGTTCAACTTCTTTACGTATTTGATTGATCTTTTTGGTTTCACGCGAATTTCGTTTCATAGCGTTGTAAATCCCGTTAATAGGATTTAAACCACTGTTATAATTTGCTGTAAAACCTGTAGCTCCAAAATCACGATAATACGGATAATCTGCCAATGCAATAAGTTTTGTATCAATAGACAAAATTCCAGTAAGTTTCAAGGTATTAATCACAACTTCATCTAAAACGGTAGAAAGGTCTTTAATGTAGATATTCATTTTACCTTCTTTGTACCAGTCATTCGTAACCTTTATTTTTAAAGATCGAAAACCTTCTGAAGAAATATGCAGGGTATCGTTTACGTTTGCAGGAATAGAAAAAGACCCATCGCTGGTAGTTTGCGCTACTTTTAACGAACTCAAGTTCACAATATTTGCTTTGCTTTCTGGCTGGTAACTTAACTCGCTAAAAACGACTCCCTTAATGTTTTTTTCTTGTGCAAAAATTGAAACAGAAAATAGTGTAAAAAGTAAAACTGCAAAATATCTCATATTTGTTTTTAGTATGCACCAAAAATAATGGATATTTTGCAGTTTTAAATATTTATTTTGTAAATATTAACAACAAATGTTATTATTAGTTAGATCTTCGCGGGCGATCGCCACGTACTGATCTTCTTTCGTTGTGAGCTGGGCGATCGTCTTCACGATTACGTCCGAATTTGCTTTCTGTTTTACGATCTCCGAAACGATCACCACCAGCAGGTCTTCTGTCTGATGAAGAACGTTCGCCACGGAAACCTCCACTCCTTTCACCACGGAATCCACCACTTCTTTCGCCACGGAAACCACCGCTGCTTCTTCCACCTCTGCCATTGTGATCTCTTCTTGATGAAGAACCACCACCGCTTGTAGAAATTTCAACGTTAACCTGACGACCTTCGTGGTGCATGTTATTCAAAATTTCGATAATACGCTCACTGTGTGCAGCATCGGTATTAAAGAAAGAGAATCCTTCTTTTACATCAACTTTAAACAAATCATCTCTGCCTAAATCTAATGTATCACGTAAGAAATCTTTCAAACTCATCCAATCAAAATTGTCACGAGCTCCTAAATTTAAGAAATAACGTACAGAACCATCAGAACTTACGGCAGTTCCACCTTCGCTGTTTTCACGCGGTCTTGGTGAATCGATCGTATTTTGTTTTTTGTAGTATTCAATAAAACGATTAAATTCTACAGAAAACATTTTTTTGATTAATTCTTCTTTCGTTAAATCTCCTAATAATTCTTCAATTTGTGGAAGATATGTTTCAATTTCAGCATCAACCTCAACAGATTTAACTTTGTTTGCCAAGTGAATTAACTGTGCCTGACAAATTTCCATTCCTGTTGGAATTGGTTTATGAACGAATTTTGTTTTGATGATTCGTTCAATCTGACTGATTTTTTTGTATTCAGATTTTGTTACGATAACGATTGATGTACCTAATTTACCGGCACGACCAGTACGACCTGAACGGTGATTGTAAGTTTCAACCTCATCTGGTAACTGATAGTTTATTACGTGTGTAATATCGTCAACATCAATACCACGTGCAGCAACATCGGTTGCAACCAACATTTGAATCTGGCGTCCGCGGAATGCTTTCATTACACCATCGCGTTGTGCTTGCGATAAATCGCCGTGTAAAGCTGCTGCGTTGTATCCATCTTCAATTAATTTTTCGGCAACTGCCTGTGTATCACGTTTTGTTCTACAAAAAATAACCGAAAAAATATTTGGATTGATATCTGCCAAACGTTTTAAAGCAGGATAACGGTCACGTGCACCTACTAAATAATATTCGTGAGAAACGGTTGTTGAACCTTGATTTTTTTGACCAACAGTAATTTCTTGTGGTCTTTTCATGAATTCTTTTGCTATTCTTGCAACTTCCTGTGGCATGGTTGCAGAAAAAAGCCAAGTATTTTTTTCTTCTGGTGTATCAGATAAAATTGCAGTAATGTCTTCATAGAATCCCATGTTTAACATTTCATCAGCCTCATCTAAAATACAAATTTGTATGTTTTTAATGTTAACAAGATTTCTGTTAATCATATCCTGCATACGTCCTGGGGTTGCTACAATAACCTGCGCCCCTTTTTTAACTTCTCTTGCCTGCTCTGTAATGCTGGCACCACCATAAACAGCAACTGTATGTAAACCCTTTACATATTTAGAATACTGTTTAATCTCGTTTGTAATTTGTAAACACAATTCTCTGGTAGGCGATAGGATCAATGCCTGTGTGCTTCTGTTCTCTGGATCGATTTTCTGAATCAGAGGAAACCCGAAAGCAGCTGTTTTCCCAGTACCTGTTTGCGCTAATGCAACAATATCCGTGTCTTGTTGCAATAATAAGGGAATAGCTTTTTCCTGAACCTCTGAAGGTGTTTCAAAACCTAAGTCTTGAATTGCTTTTAAAAGCAATTCGTTTAATCCTAATTCTTGGAATTTATTCATATAATATTTAAAATATCTGCAAAGGTACTGTTTATTTTGCGAATTTTAAACTTAAAGTAAGGTTAAATTATTTATTTTCTAAATTTCCTAAAAAGTTAATTAATTGTTCAACGGCTCTTCCACGGTGACTTAATTTATTTTTTTCTTCTAAAGACATTTCGGCAAAAGTTTTACCTAGATTTTCAGGTTCAAAAATAGGATCATAACCAAAACCTTGGGTTCCTGTTTTTTTATTTCTGACTTCGCCTTCTACAATTCCGGTAAATAAATGCTGTTCGTTATTAATGTTTAAAGCAATCACAGTTTTAAACTGCGCTTTTCGGTTGGTTGAATTGCTTAATTTTTCTAAAACCAAATCCATGTTTTTATCAGCATTTTTATCTTCGCCAGCATATCGAGCCGAATAAACACCTGGTTCACCGTTTAAAGCATCAATTTCTAAACCAGTATCATCTGCAAAACAAGGCAAACCATATTTTTCGGTGATGTAATTAGCTTTAATTATTGCATTTTCTTCTAACGTAGTTCCGATTTCGGCAATATCTTCGGTACAGCCAATTTCGTCTAAAGTTACAATTTGAATAGATTTAGGTACTTGGTTTTGAATTTCCTGTACTTTATTTTTATTGTTTGATGCAAATATGATTTTCATACGTTAACTTATATAATTCCAAATATTATTTTTCTTTGCCAGCATTTCAAACACAAACTTTAGTGCCTGATGTTCTGGTTTTTCCAAATTGATGTCTTCTTTTAATAATTCGATTGCTTTTGTACGAGCCAATTTTAAAATATCTTGATCTTTAACCAGATCGGCAATTTGCAGATTTAACACACCACTTTGCTGTGTTCCCATAATATCGCCAGGCCCACGGAGTTTTAAATCGATTTCCGATATTTCAAAACCGTCATTAGTTCGGCACATAGCATCCATTCTAACTTTTGTATCGGCACTTAACTTTTCTCCCGTCATTAAAACGCAGAAACTTTGTTCGGCTCCACGACCAACACGTCCGCGTAACTGATGCAACTGACTCAAGCCAAAACGTTCAGCACTTTCTATAATCATTACCGATGCATTGGGTACATTTACACCGACTTCAATCACTGTTGTTGCAATCATTATATGAGTTTCGCCTTTCACAAATCGATCCATTTCGGCATCTTTATCTTTAGAATGCATTTGTCCGTGAACAATGCTTATTCTGTATTCAGGAAAAGGAAAATCGCGCGAAATTGCTTCGTATCCTTCCATTAAATTCTTGTAGTCTAACTTTTCACTTTCTTGAATCAATGGGTAAACAATATAAATTTGTCTGCCTTTTGCAATTTCTTCCTTAATAAAATGCCAAACCTGCAAACGTTTACTTTCAAAAAAATGGAGTGTTTTTATAGGTTTTCGTCCTGGTGGCAATTCATCGATTACCGAAACATCTAAATCGCCATACAAACTCATAGCCAACGTACGCGGAATTGGTGTTGCCGTCATAACCAAAACGTGTGGAGGCAACGAATTTTTCTTCCACATTTTTGATCGCTGTTCTACTCCGAAACGATGTTGTTCGTCAATTATAGACAAGCCTAAATTTTTAAACTGAACCTTATCTTCTAACAAAGCATGCGTACCAATTAAAATATGATTGGTTCCGTTTTCTAACTCCTCGTGAATTTTGCTACGTTCTTTAGTTTTGGTCGATCCTGTTAACAACGCTACATTCACGTTAATTTTATCTGCCAATTCTTTGATTCCTGCAAAATGCTGATTCGCCAAAATTTCGGTCGGAGCCATTAAACAAGCCTGAAAGCCGTTATCTAATGCCAGCAACATACTCATAAACCCAACAATGGTTTTGCCCGCACCAACATCGCCCTGTAACAGACGATTCATTTGAGCTTCGTGTGCCATATCAATTCTAATCTCTTTCAACACACGTTTTTGTGCATTTGTCAATGGAAATGGTAAATGATCGTGATAAAACGAATTAAAATAATCGCCAACAATATTAAAGGCAAATCCTTTTATTTTTTGTTTACGAACCAGATTTTTAGACAGTAATTGTAGTTGGATAAAAAACAATTCTTCGAATTTTAATCGAAATTGCGCCCTGTTTAACAATTCGGCACTTTTAGGAAAATGAATATTGAAAAACGATTCGTTTTTCGGCAGTAATCGCAATTCGTTAATTAAATTTTCAGGAAAAACTTCCTTAAATAAATGATGCGTTTCTATAAAAACCTGCTGCATCATTTTAGTAATGCTTCGGTTGGAAATATTTTTCTGATTTAATTTTTCGTTCGATGGATACACCGGTTGCAACGAAGATTGTAAACTTTTTTTATGTTCTTCAACCGTTTCCATTTCTGGGTGTGGCATCGAAAATAATCCATTATAATGATTGATCTTCCCAAAAATAACATAAGGCGAATTCAACTGCAAATTTTCCTTGATCCATTTATGTCCCTGAAACCAGATCAGTTCCATGTCGGCAGTTCCATCGGTAAAAACGGCAACCAATCGGCTCCCGCGTTTTTGCTCAATCGTTTTTAATCTAATAATTTTACCAACAAGCTGAACTTCTGCATTAATTCCCGAATTTAATTCGTTGATTTTATAATACTTGGTTCGATCTAAATATTTGTACGGATAAAAGTTGATTAAATCTTTATAAGTAAAAATCTGAAGTTCTTTTTTTAGTACAACAGCCCTTTGCGGACCAACGCCCTTAAGGTATTCAATAGGTGTATCTAAAATATTTTGCTGCATTTTTACTTTTTTGTAAAGTTAAATGTAATTGTTTAATTTTTCAAAAAGTAAAAATAGTTTACCCGAACAAATAACTTTATTTTATATTTACAAATAATTAACAACATTATAAATGAAAAAACTTATAACCTTATTATTACTTTCAACTTTTACATTTATTTCGTGTAAAGACGATGAAAAAACAAATGATAATCCTCCTAAGACAATTAATTTAAAAACTTTTGAAAAAGTAAAAGTTGCTTTTGGAGATGGTTTATCGCAAAGTGCAGAAAAAACTGTAATCTTTCCAACAGATATCGAAAAGATAAAAACAATTAAAATGTATGTTCAATTTGACTGTCCTTGTAATATTTGGGATGTTTTTGCAAACGTGCAAGCTAAAGATAAAGCTACTGGAGAATGGTACGAAATAGGAAGATATATTACACCTTACGGAAAAGATTCTTCTCCATTAGAAAGAGGATTAGAGTTTGATGTCACAGATTTTAAATCAGTTTTAAATGGATCAACTGAGTTGAAAATTTACACAGAAGTATGGGGAGCTGATGGTTGGAGAGTTAGTGTAGATTTTGATATAGAATACGGTGAAACTGATTATAAGTATTCAGCAGTTGTACCCGTTTTTCAGTATAATAAAAACTCATTAGACGGTGTTCCCTACGGCGAACCGCATAATTTTGATATGGATAAATCAATTAAATTACCTACAAATACCGAATCAGCACATATAAGAAGTATTATTTCTGGTTGGGGTCATGCTACACCAAATGATGCAGGAGGTCGCGGTTGTGCAGAATGGTGTTTTAGAACACATCATGTTTTAATTAATAATACATCAACTTTTGAGCATAAATTAGAAGCTTTAGGTTGTAAAGATAATCCTATAAAAAATCAACAGGGAAATTGGCAACCTGATAGAGCAGGTTGGTGTCCAGGTATGGTTGTTCCAATTCGAATTAATAACCTTAATAAAAACCTTTTTAATCAGCAATTTAATCTTGAGTATCAATTTCAGGATTGGGAAAACGATATGAAGTATCCAGGAGATAATCCGCATGCTTATTATGCTCTTTCAACCTTTGTAGTTGTAAAAAGTAATTCGCCAATTGATAAACCAACAATATCAAATTAATGAGAAAGATATGGACTGCCCCCAAAAGTTTGGACAGATTAAAAATTAATTAGTATAAAAATGAGTTCGATATTGTATCGGACTCATTTTGTTTAAGTTCGATTTTGTTCTTTCTTTGTTATAATAGTAAATGTATTGTTTTATTTCATTCTTGAGTTCTTCAACCGAATTAAATTTCTTTAAATAAATAGTTCCGATTTAAGTATCCCAAAGAAATTTTCAATAATCGCGTTATCCCAACAATTTCCTTTGCGCGACATGCTTTGAACAATTCCTTTTTTCTTCAATAAAGCTTGATATTGCTTCATTTGATATTGCCAACCTTGATCTGAATGAAAAACCAAATCTTTTGTATCCGGAGTCTTTCTAAATGCTTTTTTCAGCATTGATATCACTTGGGTAAATACAGGGCGTTCACTCAACTCGTAGCTTATAATTTCCTGATTATACAAGTCCATTATTGGTGATAAATACAGTTTTTTATCCTTTACTTTAAATTCTGTAATATCGGTTACCCATTTTTTATTGGGCGTATCGGCTGTAAATTCTCGTTTTAAAACATTTGGAGCAATTTTGCCTTGTTCGCCTTTGTACGATTTGTATTTTTTTCTTCGAATTAAACTTTTCAAACCCAAGAAAGTCATTAGTTTAAGTACTGTTTTATGATTGATTATTGTTCCTGTTTTCTTTAATTCATCTGTTATTCTGCGATATCCATAGCGCCCTTTATGGTGATGATTGATTGATTGAATTGATATTTAACCTCTTGGTATTTATCTTTTTTATTTTGAAGTTGATGGTAATAAAAACTGCTTCTTGCCATTTTTGTGCAATCTAAAAGTAAATT
>Ga0213826_1000144_pt1 | contig 77614 bp, 70 predicted proteins | sample MC6MC0899MG_FD_180668 | JGI IMG/M metagenome (GOLD analysis project Ga0213826, IMG submission 180668) | Enriched soil aggregate microbial communities from Iowa State University, Ames, United States - MC6-MC0899-MG | ecosystem: Environmental > Terrestrial > Soil > Unclassified | place: USA: Iowa... | reverse complement strand
GGAAGAACCCGGTCTTGAACAGGGAACGGGTCGAGTCCACCAGGCGGCGGTCATCGGCCTGATCGCCGACGTTCAGCGGCAAGGCACCGAAGACACTGCCAGCGGAAACCCGCTGCAGGCCGTTGACCCGGATGTCGGCGATCCTGAAAGGGGAGGCCTGGGCCAGCGAGGCTTTCAGCAACAGGATGGAGAGCAACAGGCGCGGGTAGTTCATCGGGGGTTCCAGACAAGCGGATTCGAAGGGGGCAAGCGCGGGCAACCCGCTAGCAGCGGGCGATGAGGATACGGGCGGGCTGTGTACGGCGCGGTTAGCCGAGGGTAAAGATGTGTAAAGTCCGACCGGCCGGCGGTGACAGTGCCGGCCTGGGGGGCGATCATTACAGCCCCTGCAATTGCGATGTCTGGCCCCGATGATCCCTGTGCTGCTGGTCGACGACGACCGCGAACTGACTGAAATGCTCTCTTTGTACCTGGCGCGCGAAGGCTTTCAGACCACTGCCGTGAATACGGGTGAAGAGGGCGAGACCCAGGCGTTGTCCGGTCACTTCCAGGTGGTTGTGCTGGATGTGATGCTGCCGGGTATCTCTGGCATCGAAGTGCTGCGGCGCGTGCGTGCGCGCAGCCAGGTGCCGGTGCTGCTGCTGACTGCCCGTGGCGACAACATCGACCGTATTGCCGGCCTTGAGCTGGGGGCCGATGACTACGTGCCCAAGCCCAGCTCCCCGGGTGAACTGGTCGCACGCCTGCGGGCGATCCTGCGCCGGGTGCAGCCGCACCCCACGGGTGAGGGCAGTGCGCCCGAACACGTGCGCACGGGCGCATTGAAAATGTGGCCGGGCCGTCGTGAGGCGCATTGGGGCGAAGCCACGCTGGAGCTGACCGGCTCGGAGTTCAGCCTGCTCGAAGCGTTGGCCCGCCAGGCTGGCCAGCTGGTCAGCAAGCAAGACCTGTCACTCAATGCCTTGGGCCGGCCGCTGACTCGTTATGACCGGCGCATCGACGTGCACGTCAGCAGCATCCGGCAAAAGCTCGGCCCGCGCGCCGATGGCAGCAGCTGGATCCAGAGCGTGCGTGGCATGGGCTACATGCTGATAGTCGAATGATGCGCCGGCGCCTGTTCTGGAAGCTGTTCCTGGCGTTCTGGCTGGCCAACTGCCTGACTTTCCTGGTGGGTGCGGGTGCCTTCATGCTCAATGACTGGCGCGGCGATACCCCGGCGCTGCGTTCGCTGCTGGCCACCGAACTGCAGCTACTGCAGCGTTACGGTGAGCAGGCAGGCCGGCAACTGCTGGAGGTGTCACCGCAGCCGCCGGATGTGCAAGTGGGCCTTTATGACAGTAAAGGCCAACTGCTGGCGGGCAGGGCGGTGCCGGTGTCGCGTTTCGAGCAGGCGTTGAGCGACCGCGAGGGTCGCCCGCTGGTGCTGCGTGCGTCGGTGGCCACGGTGCTTGGCGAACCGCCGCGCCCGCGGGGCATGGGCCCGCTGTTCACCGGCACGCTGATGAGTGCGCTGTTTGCCTTCCTGTGCAGCCTTTACCTGACTCGCCCGTTGGCCTGGCTGCGCGAAGCCATGGCCCAGGTGGCCCAGGGTAGGTTCGATGTGCGCGTGAAGCCCAGGCTGGGCAAGCGGCGCGACGAGATTGTTGAACTGGCCGAGGACTGCGACCGCATGGCCGGCCAGCTAAAGGCGCTGGTGCAGGCGCAGCAGAACCTGCTGCACGATATTTCCCACGAACTGCGTTCACCGCTGACCCGCATGCATGCCGCCATCGGCCTGATGCGTCAGCAACCCGACCGACATGACATGCTGGAGCGGGTGGAGCGCGAGTCACGGCGCATGGACGACCTGATCGAGCAGCTACTGACCTTGGCCCGCGCCCAGGCTCGGCAGGGCGACAGCGACTTTGCCAGTGTGGATGTGGTAGACCTGCTGGCGCAGATCGTTGAAGACGCCCGTTTCGAGGCAGGCATGAAGCAGTGTCAGGTGTCCCTGCAAGCCCAAGGCGCGTTTCTTATCCATGGGCATGAAGAGTTGCTGTACCGGGCGTTCGAGAACATCATCCGCAACGCCGTGCGCTACACCGCCGCCGGCACAGAAGTGTTGGTGCAGGCTGCGCTGGCACCGGGCGGGCAATGGTTCCAGGTCAGTGTCAGCGACCACGGTCCGGGCGTAGACCCGGCGCGGCTGAAGCGCATCTTCGAGCCGTTCGACCGAGGTACCGACAGCAGCGACGATGGCTTTGGCCTGGGCCTGGCGATTGCCCAGCGGGCCATCGCCCTGCATGGCGGCTGCATCACCGCGCTGGCCGCAACCAGCGGCGGGCTGCGGGTGCGCATCGAGCTGCCGCAAGCCCGCCCTACTTGAAGCCGGTTACCGCATGGGGGACGTAAGGGGCCTGCAAGCGCGCCACCTCGGCCTCGCTCAGCTGCAGTGACAACGCGCCCAGTGCATCGTCCAGGTGGGCGGGCTTCGAGGCGCCGACGATAGGGGCGCTGACGCCGGCCTTACCCAGTACCCAGGCCAGCGCAACCTGGGCCATCGGCACGCCCCGTTCGCCGGCGATCTGCTCGACCACGTCGATCACCCGGCCGTCTTCCACCTCGGTCTTTTCATAGAACGACTGGCCGGATACATCGCTGCGCGTGCGTGCGGTCTGCTGCCCGTGCGGCCGTGTCAGGCGCCCGCGGGCCATCGGGCTCCAGGGCATCAGGCCGACCCCCTGGTCCAGGCACAGCGGGATCATTTCGCGTTCTTCTTCGCGGTAGATCAGGTTGAGGTAGTTCTGCATCGACACGAAACGGCTCCAACCGTTACTGGCCGCCACCTGCTGTGCCTTGGCGAACTGCCAGGCGTACATCGACGATGCACCGATGTAACGCGCCTTGCCGGCCCTGACCACGTCGTGCAGGGCTTCCATGGTCTCCTCGATGGGGGTGTGGTAGTCCCAGCGGTGGATCTGGTAAAGGTCGACGTAGTCGGTGCCCAGGCGGGTAAGGCTGGCGTCGATGTTGGCCATGATCGCCTTGCGCGACAGGCCTTGTTCATTGGGCCGGCTGGCGCCTTCCCACATGTTGGCCGGGAAGAACACCTTGGTGGCGATCACGGTTTCTTCGCGACGGGTGAACTCCTTAAGCAGTTTGCCGAGGATGATTTCCGAAGTGCCGGCCGAATAGCTGTTGGCGGTGTCGAAGAAGTTGATGCCTTGCTCGACGGCATGGCGAATGATGGGGCGGCTGGCGTCTTCGCCCAAGGTCCAGGGATGAGTGCCGGCGTCGGGTTCGCCGAAGGTCATGCAGCCCAGGCACAACCTGGAGATGTCCAGCCCGGTGTTACCCAGCTTTACGTATTGCATCGTCGTCTCCTTCAAGGGCGTTAGTGATGGAGTTAGCCTAACGCGGGCAGCCTTGCGCGAAAATTCCATATTGATGCAGGTCCAGTCCGCAAAAATTCACAAGCGCAGCAGTGGCCGCACTTGTTGCTGGAGGAAGTCGGTAACTGCCTTGATCCGTGGGGTGGCGCGCACGTCCTCATGCACTGCCAGCCAGATTTCGATGCTCATGGTCTGCTCGGGGCTGCCGGCTTCTTTCAGGCCGTGCTCGTGCGCCATGAACGCGGGCAGGCAGGCGATTCCGATGCCGCCGGCACAGGCTTGAGCCTGGATGCGCAGGTCATTGCTGTGCAGCGCAAAGGGCTGCTGGCCGGCTTGCCGGTTCAGCCATTGTTGCTGTGGGGAACTGGCCTGGGACTCGTCGTAGCCGATGTAGCGCCAGGCCGCCGCGCTGGCCAGGTAGCTGGCCGAGGCGTACAGCCGGTAGTGCAGGTGCCCCAGCAGGCTGACCACCAAGGTCGGTTCTGTGGGCCTGGCCAGGGCGATGCTGATGTCGGCTTCACGGCGGGCCAAGGATGCCTTTGATTTGCTGCCCACCAGCTTCAGGCGCAATTGTGGGTAGCGCTGGTACAGCTCGCCCAGGCGCCGGGCGACGATGCTGCCGAGCAGTGCCGGTGGTGCCGACAGCACCACTTCGCCTTCTACCGCCTGTTGGCCGGCGCTGGCGAAATGTTCAAGGGCGAAGGAGGACAGGGTCATTTGCTCGGCAAGTTCGGCAACGCGTCGGCCTTCGTCGGTGAGCACATAGGCGCGGGGACGCCGGTCGACCAGCTTGAGCTTGAGCGAGGCTTCGAGCGAAGCGATGCGCCGGGCCACGGTGGCGTGGTCGACGCCCAGTGCCTTGGCGGCGGCGGACAGCGAACCGGCCGAGGTGAAGGCAGAGAAATGACGCAGGTCTTCCCAATCGAACATGAAGGGCTCGGCAGTGGCTTGTGCGGAAGGGGGTAGGGTAGCGTTTTCTGGGGGGCACTGTGGATTGCGGCGGGTTGGAGGTTTTGGGGCTGCGCTGCAGCCCCACATGGCTGGCCTCAGTGGCCGCCTTTCATCCGTCGCGCCACCAGATAGATGCCCAGGCCAACCAGCGCAGTCGCCGCGCCGATATAGCCAGTACTGGTCCAGCCCATGCCCGCAGTAATCGCCATGCCACCCAACCATGGCCCCAGCGCATTCGCCAGGTTGAATGCGGCATGGTTGGACGCTGCAGCCAGGCTCGGCGCTTCATGGGCAATGTCCATCAGGCGGATCTGCAGCGGCGCGGCCAGGGCAATCATGGTGCCCACCAGGCCGATACCCAACAGCAGGCTCCACAGCGCATGGGCGGCGAAGGTGAAGAACAGCAGCACGGCGATCGACCACACCAGCACCAGCCCCACGGCGCGGAACTGCAGGCGGTCGAACAGTTTGCCGCCTGCAATGTTGCCGACGATGCCGCCCACCCCGAACGCCGCCAGGCCGAACGGAATCCACTGTGGTGACACCTGGGTCACCTGCAGCATGGTCGGTGCCAGGTAGCTGAATACCGTGAACATGCCGGCAAAGCCGATCGAGGCGATGGCCAGCGCCATCCACACCTGCGGGAGGGTAAAGGCTTGCAGTTCCTTGCGTGGGTCGCTGCGCACTTCGTCGTGGCGCTGGGGCACAAAGCGCCACACCAGGGCGATGGTGCACAGCGCGATGGCGCCAACCAGCACGAACGCCGAACGCCAGCCAAAGTACTGGCCCAGGTAGGTTGCCACCGGGTTACCGAGCAACATGGCCAAGGTCAGGCCCATCATCACCCGGGCAACTGCACCCGCCCGCTGGTCCTTGGCCACCATGCTCGATGCCACTACTGCGGCAATGCCGAAGTAGGCGCCGTGGGGCAGGCCGCTGATGAAGCGGAAGGCAACCAGGCTGCTGAATGAGGGGGCGAAGGCAGTCGCCAGGTTGCCAACGGCGTACAAGGCCATCAGCAGCAATAGCATGTGCTTGCGCAGCAGCCGGGCGCCCAGAATCGCTAGCGTCGGGGCGCCAACCATCACCCCCAGTGCGTAGGCACTGATGGCATGGCCCACCTGGGGCTCACTCAATTGCAGGTTGCTGGCGATGTCGGGCATCAGGCCCATGATGGCGAATTCGCCGGTGCCGATGGCAAAGCTGCCCAGCGCCATGGCGGCTTCCATCTTCGCGACGGTGCTTTTACTGGGGAGAGGGGGTATTTCCTGGACTGACATCTGTATCCCTTTTGAAACATGCTGAAACGTTCAAGGCGGGATCATAGTCAATATTTGCCGATAACGTCGAGGAAGCTGACCGGCTGGGGCTTTTGGCCCTTTCTGCGTGCGGTCTTGAATGGCCGCTCGACGGTTTCATCACTGGGCTACCGGGTGGAGTACAAAAGTACTCTTCTTGGATTTCCGGCACACAACAGCGAGCGCATAACTGAAATGCCGGGATGTTATGGCAAGCCGTACGCCTGCTCTTTTAGACTGCCGCCTGCGTGCGCCGACATCCGGCCCGCTTGGTCGATAAGGTTGCTTTAGTGAATGCTGGCGTACGTTTTCCCGGGCCTTTGGGTATTTTCTGGCTGGGCCTGCTGCAAATCCTGGTGTGGGGTGGTTCGTTCTTCCTGCTGGCGGTGATGGGCAAGCCAATCCTGCGCGAGACTGGCTGGGACAGCGGCTGGGTGTATGGGGCGCTGTCGCTGGGCCTGATGGTTTCGGCGCTGCTGGCGCCGCTGTCCAGCCGCCTGGTGGCGCGTTATGGCGGGCGCTCGCAACTGGCCGCCAGCGGTGTGGTAGTAGGGCTGGGCTTGCTGGTGGTTGCCAACTGCCACAGCCTGCTGGTGTTCCTGCTGGCCTGGGTGATCATTGGCGCGGGGATGGCAATGGGGCTGTATGAAGCGCTGTTCGCCACCCTCGGTGCCTTGTATGCGGAACGGGCAGGGCGGGCGATTACCGGTATCACCCTGATTTCGGGGTTTGCCACCACCATCACCTGGCCGGTGGTGGCCCTGGCCATCGAGCAACTGGGCTGGCGCACGGCGTGTACGGCTTATGCGCTGGTGCTGATCGTTGCCGTGGCGCCGTTGTACCTCTGGGTGTTGCCGGCAGGCCAGCCCGCACACAAGGCCCAGGGCGTGACGGCGACGAGCAATCTGCCTGTGGACCGCCGCCTCTATTGGCTGCTGACTGCAATCTTTGCCATTGGCGCGATCATCATGACTGCCGTTTCGGTGCAGCTGGTCGCAGTACTGCAGGGCCAGGGGCATTCGCTGGCGGCTGCCATTGGCCTGAGTGCCTTGCTCGGGCCGAGCCAGGTGGCATCGCGGGTGCTGCAGATCATCGCCGGCAAGCGCCACCCGATCTGGACTGCACTGGTGTCATCGGTGCTGGTCGCCGTCGGCCTGACGCTGGTGGCCGTGGCGCCCGGCGTGACCGCGCTGGGCCTGCTGCTGTATGGCTGTGGCAATGGCCTGCGCGCCATTGTCAGGGGGCTGCTGCCGCTGGCCCTGATGCCGCCAGCCCAGTATGTTGCGCTGATGGGCAAGATGTCGCGCCCCTCGTTGGTTGGCCAGGCACTGACGCCTTTGGTGGGTGGCTACCTGTTCCAGCACTTCGGCGCGACGGGGGTACTGGCAACGCTGTCGGCGCTGGCATTGACCAGTGTCGTGCTGGTGTTGCTGGTGATGCATGGCCTCCCGCGGCAAACGGCGTGATCAGGCGCTACTCATTTGGCTAGCAAGGACGATAAAGATGTCGGATGCATTACGTAACCAGTTGCTTATCGATGGACCGGCCGGCCAGATCGAACTGCTGATCGACCACCCGGCCGGGCCGCCAAAGGGGGTGGTGCTGGTCAGTCACCCACAACCGCTGCTGGGCGGGAGCCCGCGCCATATTGTGCCGCTGACCCTGGCGCGTCAGCTGTGCGCAGCCGGTTGGCAGGTGGTGCGGCCGAGTTTTCGTGGGGTAGGGCAGACACAAGGCGCGCACGACGAGGGCATCGGCGAAGCGCAAGACTGCATCGCGGTCATCCGTCACTTCAGCCGGGAGTTGCCGGAGCTGCCAATAGCCTTGGTAGGGTTTTCTTTTGGTGCCTATGTGTTCGCCCGTGTGGCCTGTGCGCTTGAAGGGCAGTTGCAGGCAGTGGCGTTGCTGGGGCTGCCGGTGGGTGATGTACCGGGCGGGCGCTATTACGAGCCATTGCCGGTGCCTGCGGATTGCCTGCTGCTGCATGGCGAACAGGATGAAATGGCGCCGCTGGCCAACCTGTTGCAATGGGCAGGCCCGGGGCAACGGGCGGTGTCGGTTTATGCCGGTGCCAACCACTTTTTCAAGGGTTGCCTGGGGCGCGCAGCCGAGCAGGTGATCGCCCATCTGGCGTTGAAAACCGCGCTACCCTAGAACGGCTGGGGTGGTCTGGCACCGGCGTTGCCGGTGTTCGCGGCTGAAGCCGCTCCCACATTGATGATCGCGCTGGCTTCAAAGCATGCGCCATACCTGTGGGAGCCGCTTTAGCCGCGAAAGGGCCGGAACAGGCTAGCCTCACCGCTCCAGGTAATGCGTCTGCGCAGCAAAGTCGATGAACCGCTTGCTGGCCAGCGACAGGTATTCCCCGGAGCGCCAGCACAATCTGAAGCTCATCTGCTGCGCGGGCCGGAACGGCACCCCGACGATGCCCGGCGTGCGCTGCTGGACCGAGCGCAGCAGGGTCGCCACGCCCATGTTGTCCAGCGCGGCCTGCACCACCAGCGAGACGAAGTTGCTCTGCAACGCCACCTGGTAAGTAATGCCATGCTCGGCGAAGAACGCGTCCAGAAGGTGACGTTGAACGAACGTGCGGTCGAACACGACCATGTCGGTATTGCGCAGGTCTTGCGCCGTGAGAAAGGCTTTGCCGGCATAAGGGTGGTCAGGGTGCATGCACGCCAGCATCTCGTCACTGCCCAGCAGGATCGATTCCTTGTCGGGCGGCACTCGCCTGGACTCCAGCAGGGCCAGGTCGATTTCCCGTTGTTCCAGGCGATGGCCAATGTCCTCGGCACTGCCTTCGAACACGGTCATGGCAATGCCTGGATACAGCTGGCGGAAGGCGTTCATCAATCCCGGTACATAGTGCAGGCCGAACATGGGCGGGATGCCCAGGCGCACTTCACCGCGTTTCAGGTCGGCCATGTCGCGCAGCTCTTGTCGGGCAACATCCATCTCGCGCAGCGCCGACGCAATGCGTGGCAGGAACTGTTCGCCCTCGGCGGTAAGGATGACTTTGCGCGTGGTGCGGTTGAACAGGGTCACGCCCAGTTCTTCTTCCAGACGGGTTACGGCCATGCTCAGCGCAGGCTGGGCGATGTGCAAATGCTGGGCAGCCTTGGTGAAGCTGCCTTGGCGCACGATCTCGACGCAGCAGCGCAATGCCTTGAGGTTCATTAGGTGTTCTACCATTCATAACGAACTGTGATGCTAAGCATCATAACAATATATTTATTATTATTAACCAGAGGGCCTACGATGCGCGCCACTGAGACATCCTGCAATATCTCAGTCACGCAGCGTAATAATGCTGCAATCCCACAAAGATTTTGAGGTAGTACCCCAAATGGCCAAGGCCGCCGATGTCGTTGTGCAATGTCTGGAAAACGAAGGTGTCGAGTATGTGTTCGGCATTCCTGGTGAGGAAAACCTCGACCTGCTCGAATCCCTGCGCAAGTCGAAGATCAAGCTGGTACTGACCCGTCACGAGCAGTCTGCAGGTTTCATGGCTGCCACCTACGGCCGACTGACCGGCAAGACTGGCGTCAGCCTGTCCACCCTCGGCCCTGGCGCCACCAACCTGGTTACCGCCAGCGCCTACGCCTACCTGGGCGGCATGCCGATGATGATGATCACCGGGCAGAAGCCGATCAAGAAGTCCAAGCAGGGCCGCTTCCAGATCATTGACGTGTGCGGCATGATGGACCCCATCACCAAGTACACCCACCAGTTCGCCTCGGCCGACAACATCCCGTCGCGCATGCGCGAAGCCTTCCGCCTGGCTGAAGAAGAAAAGCCGGGTGCGGTACACCTAGAACTGCCTGAAGACATCGCCGCCGAGCAGACCGACGCACTGCCGATCCCGCGCAGCCTGCACCGCCGTCCGTTGGCCGAGCATGTGGCCATCCAGGCTGCCGTCGAAAAATTGCAGAATGCGCGCAACCCGATCCTGGTGATTGGTGCCGGTGCCAACCGCAAGATGACCGCCAAGGTCCTCAAGCAGCTGATCGACAAGACCGGCATCCCGTTCATCACCACCCAGATGGGTAAAGGTGTGGTCGACGAGCGTCACCCGCGCTTCCTCGGCAACGCTGCGCTGTCGTCGGGTGACTTCGTGCACCGCGCCGTCGAAGCCGCCGACCTGATCGTCAATATCGGCCACGACGTGATCGAGAAGCCGCCATTCTTCATGGTCCGTGGCGGCACCGAAGTCATCCACATCAACTTCCGCTCTGCCGAAGTCGATGCGGTGTACTTCCCGCAGGTGGAAGTGATCGGCGACATCGCTAACGCCGTGTGGCAGATCAGCGAAGCGCTGAACGACACGTCGCACTGGGACTTCACCCGCCTGATGGCCATCCGTGAAGCCAACGAAGCGCAGATCGCCGAAGGTGCTGACGACAACCGCTTCCCGGTCTACCCGCAGCGCTTGGTGGCCGACATCCGTCGCGTACTGCCGTCCGAAGGCATCGTTGCCCTGGACAACGGCATCTACAAGATCTGGTTCGCCCGCAACTACAAGGCGCACAAGCCGAACACCGTGCTGCTGGACAACGCCCTGGCCACCATGGGCGCCGGCCTGCCATCGGCCATGGCCGCGCACCTGGTGCACCCGGACCGCCCGGTGATCTCGGTGTGCGGCGACGGCGGCTTCATGATGAACAGCCAGGAGCTGGAAACCGCAGTACGCCTGGGCATGCACATCACCGTGGTGATCCTGCGTGACGATGGCTACGGCATGATCCGCTGGAAGCAGGCCAACATGGGCTTCACCGATTTCGGCCTGGACTACGGCAACCCGGACTTCGTCAAATACGCCGAAGCCTACGGTGCCAATGGTCATCGCGTGGAAAGCGCCGAAGGCCTGCTGCCACTGCTGGAACACTGCATCAAGACCCCAGGCGTGCATGTTATCGACTGCCCGGTCGATTACAGCGAGAACGACCGCATCCTCAACAGCGAGCTGCGTGAGCGCGCGCTGGCGGTGTAAGCCCTGAGGTACGGCGCCAGCGCAAGGCTGGCGCCTTTCCCTGAGGAGCGGCCTGGTATCGCCTTTCAGCGATCCAACAGGCCCCGCAGGCTGGCCAGGATGCTGTTGGCGTCGTAAGGCTTGCGCGCTACGGGGACGCCCTTCAAGTGCTCGGGAATGCTGATGCCATCGCCGTAGCCTGTGGCAAACAGGAATGGAACCTGACGGCGCACCAGTTCATCGGCCACGGAAATGGATGTGCCGGTGCCCAGGTTGACATCCAGTATCGCAACGTCCGGTGTGCGGCGGGCGAGCAATTGCATTGCCTCGGCTTCGGAATTGGCGGTGATCACGTGCTTGATGTGAGCATCGTTGAGAATCTGCTCCAAGCCGACTGCAATCACCAACTGATCTTCGAGGATCAGCACGCACAAGCCCGCCCGTGTTGCAAAGGTATCATCTACACGAGCCATGGTCATGGCCGCGGCCGGGATGGCGGGTTCGAACGTTTCGGCGACGGTCAGGTGCTTGGCCGGGATTCTGAATAGTCCTTGCAGGCCTTCGGGGTAATATTCCACCGTGCTGGTGCCGCCCAGGTCGAACGGGATGCTGCGGTCGATCAGTACCGAGCCAAAGCCAGTGCGGCTGGGCGGCCGTACCGTGGGCCCGCCACTTTCACGCCAGCAGATGGCACAGGCGTTGGCGGCGTCGATTGCCCAGCTCACCGACAGCTTGCCGCCGGCCTGCGACAGCGCACCATACTTGGCCGCATTGGTGGCCAGCTCGTGCAGCACCAGGGCCATCACCGAGTAGGCGCGCGCGTCGAGGATGACGTTCGGGCCTTGCAGCTCGATCACCCCGGCAGCCGTGCGATAGGGTGAAAGCTCGGCCTCCAGCAGCATTGCCAGGCGGCCGCCACCATCCCCACGCACCACTTGGTCGTGGGCCAGTGACAATGCCTGGATACGTCCTTTGAGGGTGGCCACATAGTCCTGGAGGGTCTGGCTCTCGGAGGTCGGGTGGGCAACCAGCGCACCAATCAGTGACAGGATGTTCTTGACCCTGTGATTGAGCTCCTCGTTAAGGATGCGCTGGCGCACTTCAGCCTTCGAGCGCTCGCTGGCCAGCAGCTCGCTGTTGTGCAGCACCACTTCGACGATGGCGGTGCGGATGGCATCGCCAAATTGGCGGTCCTGTTCGGTCCAGGGCAGCGACTGCTGGTGAACGGTTTCTTTCCAGATGGCGAAGCTTTTGCGCGGCGTCAGGCGATCGCCCAGCGCGCCGCTGTCGTAAGTTTTGTTCGGGTCCCCGGCCCAGTCGAGCGTCTCGATGACCTCCTTGCGAAAGAAGATCAGGTAATCCCTCGGCTGTTGCGACATCGGTATGATCAGCACGCCGGATACGTCGCTGAAGTACGCCTGGGCAGAGGGAAGCACCATCGACAGGCGGTTGGACGCCCAGATGCGGCCATCGGTGACCATATCCGCCAGGCGCAACAGGTCGGGCACGGCAGCTTTGGGCACTGCCAGCCCGGCCGATGCCCAGCGGCCTTGCAACGACATGCCGATGCCATCGCAGGGGATCAGCGACATCAGCCGCGGCAGGCGTGAGTGGAAGAACCCATCGATGTCCGCTGACTGGTTGGCATTGCGCACGATGGTGTCCAGTGCTTTGTGAACCCGTACGGCGGCTTCGAGTTTTTGCCGGCTGCGCAGGGTCTCGATATGCAACGCGAAGAACTCGCCGAACATTTCGGCGGCCACCCGCTGCCCCATGGCCAGAGTACGTGGTGCGTAGTGGTGGCAGGCGATCAACCCCCATAGCTCGCCGTTGACGATGACCGATATCGACATGGAGGCGCCCACGCCCATGTTGCACAGGTACTCGCAATGGACCGGCGACACGCTGCGCAGGTGCGCGTAGGACAGGTCGAGCGGTTCGCCTGACGGGTCAAGGACCGGCTCGATGGCGACCGTTTTGAACTGGGCGTCGGAAATCACCCGGATCGGGTTGCGCAGGTAAAGCGCTCGGGCCTGCTGCGGGATGTCGGAGGCGGGGAAGTACTGGCCCATGAAGCTTTCAAGGTCGCCACGTTTGGCTTCGGCGACCACCTTGCCGGCACCGTCTGCGCCGAGCTGGTAGATCATCACCCGGTCGTAGCCCAGTACGGCCCGGACAAAGCGGACAGCGTCGCGGAACAATTTGCCGGTCTGGTCGATTTCGCGCAGCTGCGCAATCAGGGTACGGGCCAGCTCGATGGGCTCGGCGATGCTGGCGCCGGCCGGTTCGAACTCCAGGATGGCCGTACCTTTGAACAGGTGGGCGGCGATATCGAAGGCCTGGCCGTCGGGCAGCATCACGCTGAAGCTGAGTGCAGGACGCGAGGCTTCGCGGGTACGGGCCAGTGCGTTGCGCAGGGCATGGGCTACCTCGTCCCCTAGCACCGCGTGCAGCTTCTGGCCGTTGATATCGCCCGCCAGGCCCAGCATATGCGGAGCGTTGACCGAATGGCGCAGGACCACTGTCGCGGAGGCATCACAGGCCAGCAGGCAGCCGTGGGGCTGGATGCTGCCAGGGATCTGGATGGGTTCGCGGTCGCAGTTGGTCAGGTTTACTTGTGGGTCGAAGGTCATTTGGCCCGTGCCTAAGGGTAAAGAGTAGGCTGCCAGGACGGCCGCCATCGTCAGCCTAGCAGGCATTGTCCGCCTTGGGCATTGCCGGGTGGTTGCCTTTTCAGGCTGATGGGGTCTCCCCCCGTTCATCTGCGAACCCCAGCTCCCGTATGAACATCGAAAACAATTCGGGGTGAGACGAGATGTTCAGCTTCGCGTACAGGTGGCGCCGGTGCACCTTTATGGTTTCTGGCGAGATACCCAGCCGTTGCGCCATCGCTTTCGACGAGTAGCCGCGCAGGATAAGGCGGGCGATTTCCAGCTCCCGCTCGGACAACAGGCCTTGGGCAAACCTGGCCAACGCATCGCCAACCGGTGCCTGCACGGGCACCGGCACGCCACTACGCGCCCAGTGCTGCCCAAGCAGCGCCAGCACCCAGGCACTGATCAGGTTGAGCTTGCCCAGCTCTGTTGCGACGAAAGCGCGGCGCATGCCCAGTGACAGCGACAATACCCCATCGGGCAGCTGCAACAGGAACTGGACTTCGTCGACCAGCACATGGTCCTGAAAGTAGTTCTGGTAATAATCCGTTTGCCAGAAATGGTCTGGCGCCACTTCTTCCAGGTGGTAGCAACCACTGGCCAAGCCTTCGCGGGCGGCCTGGTAGAAGGGGTCGAGCAGATACAACCCGTCGAGGTACAGCTCACCCGCTGCGGGCGCTGGCGCTGCATCGTATTCCTCCAGCACTTGTGGGGCGCCTTGGGGAGGGAAGTGCATCGCCAGCGCGTTGTCGAACGGCACCCAATGCCTCAGCACCAGGATCAGCTGACGCCAGAAGCGCGGGCTGCCAATCTGCTCGATCGTTCTGGCCAGCGCGGTGTGGCCGGCAACCTCATGAAAGAGAATTTCCACGACAGCGTCCTTGAAAGAAGTAGCGCATTGGCACCCGCTTTGCCTCAGCTGTCAACCGGGGGTACCCCTTAGTGGGAATTGTCCTGCCGGGCGCCGCCGCATAGATTTCCTAACTATCAAGCGGGCCGTCGAGCTCGCCACGTTTCGCTTACTGGTTCTGCCTCTGACACTAACAACAACGTGAGGATGAACAAATGACGTCCTGTAGTGCACCCACCCCAGAACTCAAACCGACGCTGAGCGTCGCAGATGTAGTCGCCATCACCGTGTCTTCGGTCACACCCGCAAGCTCCGTCTTCGTCATCGCGCCCTTTGCTATCGCCCAGGCAGGTACAGGTGTGATTTGGGCCTTCGTGCTCGGTGGTGTGCTGGCGCTGATGTTTGCGCTTTGCTATGCCGAACTGGGCCGCGCGCACAGTGCGGCAGGGGGTGAATACGTGTTTGCCAAGCGGGTATTTGGCGGGATGGCAGGTTACGCCACTTTCCTTACCGTGCTGGCGATGCTGGTGTTCATTCCACCGGTCTTGGCCACGGGGGCAGCCACTTACCTGAATGCAGCGCTCGGCACCCAGCTTGACGGGCAGACGGTGGCCTTGGTGATCGTGGCACTGGGCTATTTGCTTGGCATCCTCAACATCAAGCTCAACGCGTGGGTCACCGGCATTTGCCTGTTTCTTGAGGTGGCGGCACTGATGGTGATCGTGGTGTTGGGCTTTGGCCACGCCCAGCAACCGGTCAGCAGCCTTGTCAGCCCGCTGGTACTCGATAACGGGATACTGCACGCGGCGCCCTGGGCGCTGGTGATTGGTGCGGTGGGCACTGCGCTGTTCTCTTTCAACGGTTATGGCGGCGCCGTGTTGCTGGCCGAAGACATGAAATGTGGCGGGCTTGGTATTGCCAAGGCAGTTTTGTGGTCACTGGTGCTGGTGCTGGCCATCGAAGTGATCCCGCTGGTTGCGCTGCTGGTGGGTGCACCCTCGCTTGAGGCAATGCTGGCCAGCCCGGACCCCATCGGTTACCTGCTGACGGCCCATGGCAACGAAACGCTGTCGCGCCTGGTCAGCGCCGGGATTTTCCTTTCGGTGTTCAATGCCATCATTGCCCTGGTCATCCAGAGTGGGCGGGTGATCTACAGCAGCGGGCGGGATGCGTTGTGGATGCCGACCCTGAACCGCGCCTTCACCCGCATTCACCCCAAGTGGGAGTCGCCATGGCTGGCCACGCTGTTCCTCGCCGTGCCTTCCGCTGCCTTGACGTTCAGTTCCAACCTGTCGGAGCTCACGTCCTTCACCGTGCTGCTGATCCTGTGCGTGTACCTGGTAGTCGGGCTGTGCGCGCTGTTCAGCCGCGTGCTGCGCCGCGACCGTGAGCACCCTTACCGGATGCCACTGTGGCCACTGCCGGCCTTGGTTGCGGTGACCGGGGCCGGGTACCTGTTGACGACCCTGTTGAGTACGGCTTCAGCCCGGGACATTTTCATCATTCTTGGCATTCTGCTTACCTCTGTGTTGCTGTACGGCACGTATGGCAAGTTGAGCCCGGCCTTCCAGAAACTTTGAGCGAGAGACAAGATGCGAGCACGCGATTTCGGTATCACGCTGGGCCTTGGTCGGCCTGGCCCCCACAACGCTATTACCGATGTGCCGGGTGTACGGGTTGGCCACGCCACCCTGGACAAGCACCATAACGGCAAGCCTGTACGCACCGGTGTCAGTGTCATCGAGCCCCGCGAAGGCCCGGCGCGCCATCAACCGTGCTTTGCCGGCTGCCACGTGCTCAATGGCAATGGCGACGCCACAGGCCTGGAGTGGATTCGTGAGGCGGGCCTGTTGACGACAGCCATTGCCACCACCAACACGCACAGCGTCGGCGTTGTGCGCGATGCACTCATCGCCCATGAGCATGCGACCCTGGCGGACGCGTCGACCTACTGGTGCATGCCGGTGGTGATGGAGACCTACGACGGCGTGCTGAACGACATCTGGGGGCAGCATGTGAATGCGGACCTGGTTCAGCAAGCGCTGGGGGCGGCCCGTGGCGGGCCTGTTACCGAAGGTGCGGTAGGCGGTGGTACCGGCATGATCTGCCATGAATTCAAAGGCGGGATTGGTACTGCGTCGCGGGTATTGCCGGCAGAGCAGGGTAGCTGGACGGTGGGTGCCTTTGTCCAGGCCAACCATGGCCAGCGTCGCGAGCTGCGGGTGGATGGCTATCCCGTAGGGCGGGTGTTGCTCGATTTGCCCTCGCCATTTGATCAGCAGGACACTCCTGGCATGGGCTCGATCGTGGTGGTACTGGCCACTGATGCACCGTTGCTGCCGCATCAGTGCCAACGGCTGGCCCAACGTGCTGCGCTGGGTATTGCCCGCACGGGCGGCGGCACCGATGACTCCAGTGGCGATATCTTCCTGGCATTCTCGACGGGGAATACCGGGCTGGCGCCTGCCGACTACAATCGCCGCGATCTGCCGAGGACAGCGCAAGTGGCGATGGTCAACAACGACTATATATCGCCGCTGTTCGCGGCGGCAGCCGAGGCGGTGGAAGAGGCTATTGTCAACGCGATCCTGGCAGGCAGGACCATGCAGGCAGAGGATGGGCGAGAGGTGCCGGGCCTGGACGGTAAGCGGTTGCTGGCGGCCCTTGAACAAGTGGGTTGGAAGGCTCAGGGTTGACGTAGAAAGAGAATCGCTTGAAGACAAGCCACGATCAATGGTCTCATCCCGCGCCTGAGCCTATTGGTATTGAACGATGAACCGCCCGCTGTTTGTTTCCATTGATGGGCCCAAGGGTACCGGCAAGACCACGCTGCTGGAGGCCGTCACTCAAGCCTTGCGGCTGGACGGGAACAAGGTGATCCGCCTTTGTGAAAGAAAGAACGACCCTTGCCGGGGCGAGACCATGGCCCTGGTCAACCAGCTTGCCAGAAGCCCATGCCGGGACCTGGAGTTCAAGGTGTGCGAGCGCTTTGCAGAGAGCCGCGCCTGGATTTCCCGGCATGTGCTGCCCAGGCAGCCAGCTGACAGCATCATCCTGATTGATCGCTGGTACCCCTCTGACGCTGCGTTTCGCCGCACGGTGCCGTTCGACCAGATCTTGCGCCTGAATCTCGAACGAAACGTGCAAGTACCGGATTTGCATGTCGGGGTTGTCACAGCCGCTGAAACCTCATGGGCACGGGCCGCAGCGCGTACGCGTGGGCTGGGCAGTACGGTGATCCACAACCTGGATGAACAGGTGGCCTGTACCGAGGCGTTCGAGCATGCCGTTGCAGCGCACGGCTGGGTGCTGTGCCGCAATGAAGGGACGATCGACGAGGCAACCCGGCAGGTGGTTGGGGAGATTCAGGGCGTGCTTGCACGCATGCGAGCTGTGCCAGCAACGTGATATGGCTGTTACAGCCCCGTGTCCTCAAGGGCCCATCGGGCTGCCAGCTGGTCAATGAAAACGCGTGTTGCAGCAGGTACATACATGCTGTTGCGGTACAACGCATGAATGGGTTGCCGTGCAAAGTGTTGTGGGTCAAGGACGGCGCTGAGCTTACCCTTCGCGATGGCGTCGTCTACCAACCAGCTTGGCAGAAGCGCAACCCCGAGCCCGCGCAAGGCCATGTCCAGCAACGCCTCTGCGCTATCTGCCTGAAAGCGGGACGGGCGCACGAACTGGCAGCTTTCGGTCATGGACTGTGAGTTGAAGAAGCGCCAGGGCGCATCGCTCAGGTGCGTATGAGCCAGCCAGTGCACGTTGACCAGCGCCTCTGTCGAGCCAACCGGGTGCCGTAGCAGATACGCCGGGCTGGCGACCAGCTGCAAGGCATAGTCGCCAATCCTGGCGGCCTTGTAATCGGAGTCCGCCAACTCGCCTAGCCGTATTGCGACGTCGAAGCGTTCAGCAACCAGGTCACAGAGGTGCGATGACGCTACGTGCTCGATCGACAGATCGGGATGAGCCTCTGCCATGTCTGCCAGCACCGGCAGCACTGCACGCTGTGCAAAGGCGGAGGTACTGGTGATGCGTAACCGCCCGCCAAGCCCCGCGGATGACTGTTGCACGCTGGCTGTCGCGCGCTCCACCTGGTCAAGCAGCTGACGCGCTTCAACCAGAAACCGTTCACCGCAATCGGTCAGCACGGTGCGGCGGGTGTTACGGGCCAGCAGGCTGGCGCTCAGTTCAGCTTCCAGACGCCGTACATTGAAGCTGATCCGCGCCTTGGACTGGCCCAGCAATTGGGCAGCCTTGGTAAAGCTGCCGCTATCTGCAACGGCGACAAAGCTGGCAACGCGATTGAGGTCGAGCATGATTGTCAAAAATCAGTTAACAGTCTGGTCGATATTACAGCACTTATGCCGCAGTCAGTGCAGGGTTACAGTCACGCTCGCTGACTGGAGCTCACCGTGGCCTTACTCAACCTGCGTCGTCGTATCACGCTGTTCTACTTGCTGGGTTTCTTCGTAGACCTGATCAACACCTTCATCACCGCCGTGGTTTCACCGAAGATAGGTGAAGCCCTGCACGCTCATGTCGCCACGCTCGCTTGGGTGAGTACGGCCTATCTACTCGGGCTGATGCTGGGGATGTTGCCCAGCCGATGGCTGGGGCAGCGCATGGGCGAGCGCTCAGTACTGCTCGGCTCACTGGTGTTTTTCTCAGGCGCCACACTGCTGATCGCCTGGTCGGGCCAGATGGCAACGCTGTTACCTTTACGCGGCCTGCAGGGTTTTGCAGCCGGGCTGTTCATTCCTCTGGGCCAGGCACTCGTCTACCGCCTGTATTCAGCGCATGAGCGGCCGAGGGTGACCATGGCGATTATGGCCATAGGCTTGCTAGCGCCAGCCGTATCACCCCTGGCAGGCGGTTGGTTGTCGCAACGGATGCCTTGGCAGTGGGTGCTGCTCGCCAGTCTTCCCATGGCACTGCTGGCTTTGATCCTGGGTGCTTGCTGGTTACCACGCCCGCCGTCAGCCGTGCGCAATGAACCCTTTGATGGCAAAGGCTTGCTACTGGCTGGGGGAGGGGTGGCCAGCGGCTTGCTGGGTATGACTGATGCGGGTGGTGGCCAGGGTGGCATGGCTATGGCCTGGGCCGCACTGGCTGCAATCTTGCTCGGCAGCTACCTGCGTCACTCACGGCGTATCGCTGCACCCCTGTTGGACTTTTCGGTAATGCGCGAGCCCGTTTTCGCCGGATCGATGATGTTGTACCTGGCTGTGCCGGGCCTGTTCATCGGGGTAAACCTGTTGGCCATGCTTTACCTTCAGGCCGACCTTGGATGGACCGCAAGCGCAGCCGGCAGCATGATGTTGCCATGGACCGTGGGGGCAGCGCTGGCGATCGCTTGCACCACCTGGTGTTACAGATCATTCGGGCCCACCCCGTTACTGCTGCTGGGGCTGGCGCTGCAGATACCGGGTTATGCACTGCTGGCGCTGGCTTCCAGCACGTCTTCACTGATGATTGCCTACGCGCTGCTCGGTGTCGGGGGGAGCTTATGCACCAGCGTCGCGCAAAGCGCTGCCTTCTCAGCATTGGCATCATCGGAACTTGGCCAGGCCAGTACCCTGTGGGCCCTGAACCGGCAGTTGAGCTTCTGCCTTGGCGTGACAGCCGTCAGCCTGGTTTTCAGCTTGCTGACCATGCTCTTCGAGGCCCGGCAAGCCTATCAAGCCACATTCATGCTGGCAGGAGGGGTGCAGGCAACCTGCCTGGCAGTCCTGTTCTGTCTGCGGATACGCTCACTTGTCAACCGAAAGGAACGCCATGAATCGGTATCTGAAAGAAGTCATTGATCTGCACGTATTGATCGAGGCGCGCTTCGCCAGGGGGGAGGGTTCTGTTCCAGCCATGGTCGAGCGGTTTCACGCGGATTTTTCTATGGTGACGCCTGCCGGTGCTCAGGTAGACCTGGGCGATGTTTCATCCCTGTTTGCTCAGCGTGCAGGGTCTCAGCCGGGATTGAGCATTGAGGTCGCCGAACTGGAAACCCTCGCACAATGGCCGGAGGGTGCAGTAGTGTGCTATCGCGAGACGCACCATTTGCCCGGCCAGAAAGCGAAGACACGGGTCTCGACCGCACTGTTCAGTGCTGTAGGGGGACGCGTGTTATGGCGCCATCTGCAGGAAACCTGGGCGGCTTGAGCTGCGCGAGCTGCTGGACAAGGTCGACGAAGCCCTGGAGCGCATTGCTCGGGGTGAGTACGGATGGTGCAAGGACACTGGCGAGCCCATCGGCCTGAAGCGCTTGCTGCTGCGGCCGACGGCGACACTGAGTATCGAGGCCAAGGAGCGGCAGGAACGCCAGGAGCGGCATATACGCGAAGCTTGATTCCCCTGGTGTGGATGGCACCGGCTTCGCCCGTGCCATCCTGCAGGTCGTCAGGCACCCTGGCGGTCGATATCACGGCGCAGGACTACCGACGTGGTAATGTCATCCACGGATTCGTGGCGCGCGACGTTGTCGCGAACCTGGTTGAGGTCGTCGATGGTCCGGGTCTCCACTTCAACCACCAGGTCGAGCTGACCGCTCACCGAGGAAACCCGCCGCACGCGTGCGTCAGTAGCCAGCTGGTCAAGCAGCCCCATGGCAGGCGTGCGCTGTAACGTTACCAGCAAGATAGCGCGTATGACATTGGCGTCTATCTCGCCGATATCCGCCCGATATCCGCGAATGATCCCGCTGCGTTCAAGGTTGGCAACGCGCTCGGTCGTGGCGCTTCTGGAAAGGCCTATGCGGCCGGCTAATGCCTTCAGCGCAATGCGCGCGTCCTTCGAAAGTACTTCAAGAATCTCACGATCTTTTGCATCCAGCTCACGCATTGCAGCACCCGATTAGCTCGCCGTCTTTATGCCGGTCAGAACCGGCATAATGCCTGTTGATCCCGACCGTATGCAGGGTGTCGGTTTCGGTGGTGCATGACAAGCTATTGAAAAAACAATTTGCTCGCTCGGAACGTGATGATATGACAGACCTTTCCCACCCGGCACCTCGGTTTTCGGCAAGCGATGCAGAGGGCCTCGCAAAAGATTTCTTCAATGTCTCTGGCACTGCCACGCCCCTGGACGGGGAGCGTGATCGCAATTACCGGCTGCAGACTGGCCTGGATGCAGGCTGGATACTGAAAATCGTCAATGCCAGCGAGCCCAGGGTAGAAAGCGAGTTTCAAACCGCGCTGCTCGATCACCTGGCCGTGCACGGCGGGCATCTGGGCGTGCCTCACTTGCGGGCCAGCGTGGCTGGCGACTACCTGCCGTCGGTGACCGGTGCCACAGGTGAAAAGCACGCAGTGCGCCTGGTCAGCTGGTTGGCCGGCACGCCACTTGCCGAGGCCAGGCGCTCATTCGCACTGATGAGCAACTTCGGCCAGGCACTCGGCGAACTCGATCGCGCGCTGCAGGGCTTCATGCACCCGGGCGCCGTCCGCGACCTTGACTGGGATCTGCGCCATGCTGCGCGCTCCCGTTCGCGCCTGCACTTCATAAAGAGCCCTGAACGCCGGGCCATTGTCGAGCGCTTCATCACCCAGTTCGAACAGTCTGTACAGCCAAGGCTGGCTTCCCTGCGGGCCCAGGTGATCCACAACGATGCCAACGACTGGAACATCCTGGTCGATGCCGAAACTACCAGTACCGTGACTGGCTTCATCGACTTTGGCGATGCCGTGCATACCGTGCTGATAGCCGAGGTTGCGATCGCCAGTGCCTACGCCATTCTCGACATGGACGACCCGATCGGCGCCGCTGCTGCGCTGGTCGCCGGTTTCCATGAAAAGTACCCGCTGCAAGCGCAAGAGCTTGATGTGTTGTTCAACCTGATCGCCATGCGCCTGGTCATCAGCGTCACCTTTTCCGCTTCCCGGCATGACCAGACAGGCGACAACCCCTACCTGGCGATCAGTGAAGCGCCTGCCTGGCGCCTGCTGGAACAGCTTGATGCGATGAACCCACGGCTGGCCACCGGCATCCTGCGCAAGGCCTGTGGTTTCGATGCCATCGAAGGCGCGGGTGATGTCCGCCGCTGGATTGCGGACAACCACAAATCCTTCGCCGACCTGGTACGCCCGTCTGCCGCCATCCTCAACAAGGTGATTGCCCCGTTTGGCGACGCCACCCACGAGATGACCATCGCCTCGGCTGAGCAGCGCCCTGCAGATGCAACCCGTTGGTGGGACGAGTTCTCTGCTGCTCACCAGGTGCCGCTGGCCATCGGGCCGTGGGGTGAGTTGCGCAGCATCTACACCGACAGCGCGTTCGAGTCCCGCTTCATCAAGGGGCAACGCCGTACACTGCATGTCGGTGTCGACCTGGTGATGCCAGCGGGTACGCCGTTGTACGCACCGGTCGCTGGCACTGTCAGAAGTGTGGAGGTTGAACCAGACCCGCTGGGGTATGGTGGCCTGGTGATGATCGAGCACACGCCACCCGGTTGCCCGCCATTCCTGACCCTGTGGGGGCACATGGCGCATGAAGCGCTCAGCCGCTTGAAAGCCGGTGACAAGCTCGAAGCTGGCGACCTGGTCGGCTACATGGGCACCGATCATGAAAACGGCGGCTGGATTCCCCACCTGCACCTGCAGATGACCACCGATACCCAGCTGAGCGCGAGCGAGGTCATTGGCGTGGGTGAGCCAGAGTACCGCGAAGTGTGGGCCGACCTGTTCCCCGATGCCTCGACCTTGGCGGGTATCCCGCCAGAGACCTACACCCAGCAAGGGCTTACCAAGGCCCAGATCATCGCAAGGCGCAAGGAACTGCTGCTACCGAACCTGTCGATTTCGTACAGCGACCCGATCAAGTTCGTGCGCGGTGATGGCGTATGGCTGATCGACAACTTCGGGCGCGCCTACCTGGATTGCTTCAACAACGTGTGCCACCTGGGCCATAGCCACCCCGACGTGGTCGAGGCCTTGACCCGCCAGGCTGCTCTACTCAACACCAACACCCGCTACCTGCACGACAACATCGTCGAATACGCCGAACGCCTGACCGGTACCCTGCCAGAGGGCCTTTGCGTAGCGTCCTTTGGTTGTTCGGGGAGTGAAGCCAACAGCCTCATGCTGCGCATGGCGCGCAACTACACCGGCAGTGACCAGGCGATCGTGCTGGACTGGGCCTACCACGGCACCACGCAAGAACTCATCGACCTTAGCCCTTACAAGTACAAACGCAAGGCCGGCAAGGGCAGGGCGCCGCATGTTCACGAGGCGGTGGTCCCGGACAGTTACTACGCGCCCGAGCACTGGCCAGTGGAACAGCACGGCAAGCGTTTTGCGGAGTCGGTCGCAGAGCAGCTGGATGCCATGCGCAAGGCAGGCAAGGGCCCCGGGTTCTTCCTTGCCGAGTCGATTCCCAGCGTGGCAGGCCAGGTGTTCCTGCCTGATAACTACCTCAAGGAGGTCTACGCCATGGTTCGCGCCGAGGGTGGGCTGTGCCTGGCCGATGAAGTACAGGTCGGGTTCGGCCGCGTCGGTAGCCACTGGTGGGCATTCGAGACCCAGGGCGTGGTGCCGGATGCCGTCACCATGGGCAAACCGATTGGTAACGGCCACCCGATGTCGGCGGTTGTGACCACCCGTGAGGTTGCCGATGCCTTCAACAACGGCATGGAATATTTCAATACCTTTGCCGGCAACCCCGTGTCGTGCGCGGTAGGCCTGGCGGTGCTCAATGCAATCGAGCGCGACCAGTTAAAAGAAAACGCCTTGAACGTCGGCAACTACCTGCTCGATGGTTTTCGCAAGCTTCAGCAGCAATTCGATGTGATTGGTGATGTGCGCGGGCTGGGGCTGTTTCTCGGTATCGTCCTGGTCACCGACCGCAAGTCGAAGGCGCCGGCCACGGCCCTGGCCCGGAAAGTGGCTGATGGCGCCAGGGAGCGCGGCGTATTGATCGGCACTGAAGGCCCGCATGACAACGTGCTGAAAATGCGCCCTTCAATGATTTTCAGTCGGGGCAATGCCAACTTCCTTCTCGAGGTGCTGAAAGACAGCTTTGTGGCAGCCTTGAAGTAGCCCTCACAGATTGCACGGTCCCTGTAGATACTCTGTTGGCGGTCAAGCTTTTCTAAGGTATTCAGAGCTGAAAAGCTTGGCCGTATCAAATGTTCACCGGTGCGGATATCCACCATGGCAATTGTGCCGGCAATGGCTCAATCGCTCAGGCTTGCCATTTCCTTGTAGGAGCAGCCTTGTGCTGCGAAGAGGCCGGCAAGGCAAAAGATCATCTTCGCCAGCTATGGCCTCTTCGCAGCACAAGGCTGCTCCTACAGGTACTTTGCATGGCTTGAAACCAGTGCCTCCTTGCCCCGGTTCAGCGGCTGGATCAGGTAATCGAGGATGGTCTGCTCACCGGTGCGGACATCCATCGTGGCAATTTGTGCATCAGCACTGAAACCTGGGGCTGCTTCGCAGCCCTGTCGCGACACAAAGCCGCTCCTGCATCACGCCTTCTGCCGGTCTATGTCACGCCGCAACACTACTGCCGTGGTGATGTCGTCTACAGAGTCGTGGCACGCCACGGCGTCCCGTACACGGTTCAAATCATCGATCGTCCGTGCTTCGACCTCGACTATCAGGTCGAGCTGCCCGCTGACCGATGAAACCCGTTTTACCTGGGCGTTCTGTGCCAGCAGGTCCAACAACCCAAGCGCCGGTGTACGTTTCAGCGCTACCAGGATGATTGCCCGTATGACATTGGCATCGATTTCACCGATGTCGGCGCGATATCCGCGAATGACCCCGCTACGCTCCAGTTGCAAAACCCGCTCGCTGGTGGCACTTCTTGACAGGCCAACTCTTGCAGCCAGCGCTTTAAGTGCCACACGCGCTTCCTTGGAGAGTATTTCGAGGATTTCCCGATCTTTGACGTCTAACTCGCGCAATGCTGACACTCCCACCTGATCACCGGTAAATGACTGGTTGCCCAAAGTGCAGTAGGCAAAGCCGCCGAATACTTGCTTGTTTTTAGTGCATTGGCAGACACTACTCCAGTTTTCCAATGCCCAAAGTAGTGCCGGCATTGTGTCGGTCGATTCCGGCAATGTGCCAGCCGAACGCGCACATTGCAGGGTGATTTCAAGGTATCAGTGTGCAAAGCTCTCAGTGAAGGTTGGGGCCTCAAAACCCAAGACAATAAGAAATAGAAACTTCCAAGGAGTGCCTCGATGCTGGCAAGAAAAACCAGGATGCTACTGGCTTCCACCGCTGTTGCGGCGGCTGGGTTGTTCTCTCACGGTCTGGCGCACGCCGATGACTTGCAGGCCGTTCAAGCGTCAAAAGTACTGCGCGTGGCAATGAGCGGCCAGTACGCTCCCTTCAGCTTTGCCAATGAAAAGAATGAAATTGTCGGTTTCGACGCCTCTATTGGTGAAGCACTCGCTCAGCGTTTGGGCGTGAATATAAAAATTATTACCACACCGTTTGACGGCATTATCGCCGGGCTGCTGGCCAAGAAGTATGACGCTGTCATTGCCTCGATGACCATTACCCCCGAGCGGCTGAAAGCCGTTGACTTCGTGGGCCCTTATTACCATGCAGGCCGTACCATCGGCGTCAAGCAAGAGTCTCCGATCAAGGGGCTTGACGACCTCAAGGATGTCACCGTCGGCGTTACGCTGGGCGATTCGCATGACAAATGGGCGCGCACCCGCGGCAATCTTAAAGTGCGCACCTATAAAGGCTTGCCGGAAATGCTGGTGGACCTGGAAGCCGGTCGTATCGACGCGGTAGTAATGGACAGTATTCCGGTAATGGTTGCGGTAAAGGAGACCGGGCAGAAGGTGCGGATCATCAGCCTGCCGGACGAGCAGGGTGGTCGTGAAGGCCTGGGCATTGCCATTCGCAGAAACAACCCTGAACTCAAGGCCCAGTTGCAGAATGCCCTGGAGGAGATCCTGGCCGATGGCACCTATGAAGAAATCTCCATGAAATGGGTGGGTAGCGACATTCGCTGATGCACACCTGGAGTGGCCTGACTGACTGTTTGGGTCGGGTTGGCTGAATTTTGTGAGTGATTTTTATGGACCTGTCATTGATCCATCGCACCTACCCGTTCTTCCTGGAAGCCGCCTGGGTAACTGTGCAGATCTCGTTGCTATCACTCTTGCTGGGTTTACTCCTTGCAATCGTTCTGGTGGCGTGCCGGTTATCACCATTTATTATCTTGCGGTGGGCAGCCAACATCTACGTCAGCGTATTTCGCGGTACACCCTGCCTGGTGCAGTTGTTCATTATCTATTTTGGTGGGCCACAAATAGGTATTGAGCTTGAGCCGTTTGCTGCTGCGGTGATCGGTTTAGGCATGAATATAGCGGCGTATATGTCGGAGTCCATTCGAGGGGCTATCGATAATGTCGACCCAGGCCAGGAGGAGGGCGCACGGTCGATTGGCTTCAGCCGCAGCCAGACGCTGTTGTTCATCATCATTCCCCAGGCAATGAAGCTGATGATCAGGCCGCTTGGCGTAAATGCCATCGGGCTGATCAAGGGTTCTGCCCTGGTGTCGGCCATTTCGGTAGTTGAACTGACCTACACCGCGCAGCGTTTTATCAGTTCAACTTACAAACCGTTCGAGATATTCATGGTGTCGGCGTTGCTTTATATCGTCATGGTCTACTCGGTCAAGTACCTGGTGGATATACTGGACCGGCGATACGCAACCCAGTGAGGAGTGCCAGTGGAAGGACTAAACCTGAGTGTCATCACGCCTTACTATGAAATGCTGGCAACCGGCCTGTGGTGGACGGTTGTCATGTTTCTCGGTTCCAGCGTCATCAGCCTGACGGTGGGTGTGCTATTTGCCCTGATCGACCTGTATGCGCCGAAGGCCATGGCACTGCCTGTACGGTTTGTGACCTGGCTGTTGATGGGCACGCCATTGTTGCTGCAACTGTATCTGATCTATTACGGGCTGGTTCAGGTCGGTATCGATATCCCGGCGCTGGCTGCGGGGATAATCGGGCTAAGCCTGCATTTTGCGGTGTACAACGCCGAGGTGATCAAGTCCGGGATCGAGGCGGTGGACCCAGGCCAGATAGAGGGCGCGCGCTCGATTGGCCTGAGCAAGGCCATGACCCAGCGCTACATCATCGTTCCGCAGGCCCTCAGAAAAACCATTGCGCCGCTGGGGAACAACCTCATTGTGTTGCTGAAGGACACTTCACTGGTGTCGATCATCGGTATCGCCGAACTCGTCTACAGCGCCCAGTTGGCTGTCAGCGAAACGTACAGCCCGTTTGAATTCTATATCGCCGTCGCAGTGATCTACTACGTGGCCAACCTGGTGCTCGAGGCTGGGTTGCATCTTATTGAAGCCAAGGTCGAGATGTCACGATGAACAACAACGCTATGGTAGAAGTGAAGGGCGCTCGCAAAGCCTACGGCACACTTGAGGTGCTGAAGGGCATCGACCTGTCGGTTTCGCGTGGGCAGATCTACGCCATCATCGGCCCGAGTGGCTCTGGCAAAAGCACCTTGCTGCGGTCGATCAACCATCTCGAAGTGCTCAATGACGGTGAAATCTGGCTGGATGGTGACCAGGTCAACCGCCCCTTGAAAGGCCGCGTCTTCGAGCAGCACATCAATCGGGTGCGCCAGCAAATGGGCATGGTGTTTCAACACTTCAATCTGTTCCCGCACCTTACCGTCTGTGAAAACGTCGCGATCGGGCCTGTGAAGCTCAAAGGCTACTCGAAAACTGCGGGCAGAGCGCTGGCCCTGGAGTACCTGCACAAGGTCGGGCTGGCTAACAAGATCGACGAATATCCTTCTCGCTTGTCCGGTGGGCAGAAGCAGCGCGTGGCCATTGCCCGGGCGTTGGCCATGCAACCCAAGGTCATGTTGTTCGATGAAGCGACCTCAGCCCTGGACCCGGAGCTTGTGGAAGAGGTGAACCTGGTGATGAAGCAACTGGCGGCCGAGCACATGACCATGTTGATCGTCACGCATGAGATGCGCTTTGCCGGCGAGGTTGCTGACCAGATCGTATTCATGGATGGTGGGGTTGTTGTGGAACAAGGGGCTCCTGGGGAAATCCTGAGGAATCCGGTGCAGGATCGTACCCGGGCTTTTTTGAAGAAGCATTTGCATGGCGGCTAGCGGGCCTACCGCTCAGGTGCTGGATAGCGGAGTGACGCTGAGGCGCGAAAAAATAATCAGTGTGGCTGTGTGGTAAACGCCTAAATTTGATAGCCTCCTATCATTTTGGAGGCTTCTCATGACAACCAACGCTCAGGCAAAACTCGCTGCACGCTATGGCGCACCGAACATTTCTGCGCTGCAACAATGGAATGACATCATCGACCAACTGCTCCAACACCGCAGCGTCAGGGCGTTCACTGATCAGCCTCTGCCCGAGGGTACGCTCGAGACCTTGGTTGCTGCCGCGCAGTCCGCGTCCACATCATCCAACCTCCAGGTCTGGAGTGTGGTTGCGGTGCAAGAGGGGGATCGCAAAGGCCGCCTCTCGGCGCTAGCCGGCAACCAGCCCTATATCCATCAAGCGCCACTGTTCCTGGTCTGGCTTGCCGATTTGTCCCGCGTCTCGCGCATTGCAGACCAGCATGGGGTAGAGCTGGAGGCTTTGCCATACCTGGAAAGCCTGTTGCTCGGCACCATCGACGCAGCGCTTGCGGCCCAGAATGCGGTCGTTGCGTTGGAGTCCCTTGGGCTTGGAAGCGTGTACATCGGCGGTATTCGTAACGACATCGAAGCCGTTGCCAAGGAACTGCAACTGCCGCCTCAGGTCTATCCGGTCTTCGGCCTCTGCGTTGGCTATCCATCGCCGGATCGGCCAGCCAAGGTGAAGCCGAGGCTGCCACAGGCAGCAGTGCTTCATCACGAAACGTACTCGGCTGCCGACGAGCAGGGCGTTCTAGCGGAATACGACAAGCGCCTGGGTGCTTTCTATCAACGCGAAGGCATGAAGGCTTCAGGCTGGTCGGAGCAAGTGGTCAGCAGGCTGCGGAACGTTTCGAGCCTGCATGGGCGCGAGGAGTTGCTGGGGGAATTGAGCCGGATGGGCTTTGGCCTGCGCTGAACAGATCAGGTAAAGGGCTTTGCTCGCCATAGCTCGGCATCACGCTCTAGAATCTCATCCATTGGCTTGTCGTTCATGTGCGTAAGCAAAAGAGGCAATATATGGATCGCGAACGCGCCGGCTTTTCAGGAGAGCTGGATGCTCCCGCATTACCCAGTCAGGAGTCCGCGTTTCCGACAACCGCTTTGGAGCGTCTGCAGTTGGCGCTCGATGCGGGCGCGATCATTGGAACGTGGGTGTGGGATATTCGGCACAACCAGGTGACCGCGGATGAGCGGTTCTCGCGATCATTCGGGCTTCCTGCAGATAAATGCCTGGCGGGTATTCCGATCGAGGAAGCTTTTGCCTCGATTCACCCTGACGACCGTGATCGTGTCTCTGCCGATATCCAGGAGGCGATGAGCCGTGGCGGCGCCTACCGGTGTGAATACCGCGTCAGACAGCATGACGGCAGCTACCGCTGGATTGAGGCCAATGGCAGAGCTGAGCTAGACGAGCAAGGCGAGGCTGTTCGGTTCCCTGGCATTCTCATGGACATTGAGTCACGCCGGTCAGCGGAGGCTGAACGCGACAGGATGTCAGCGTTGCTGCGTACCTTCACGGCTGCTGTCCCGGGTGTTGTCTACGCAAAGGATCTCGAGGGGCGGCTGATTGTTGCAAATGACGGTGTCACCCGACTGGTTGGTAAACCACCAGAGCTGTATCTGGGCAAAACCGACCTGGAGTTTCTGGAAGACAAGGCCCAGGCACGCCAGGTCATGGAAACCGATCGTCATATCATGCATGGCGGGAAGGGCGCGCTGCAGATCGAAGAGCGTGTCGACATGCCGGATGGCACGGCTACCTACTGGCTTTCCGTCAAGGCACCCCTGTGCGACGAAGCAGGCGAGGTCATCGGGCTGATCGGCTCGTCCATCGATGTCACCGCGCGAAGAAATGCCGAGGCGCAGTTGCTTGAGCTTAACCGCACCCTGGAAGCGAAGATCGAACAAGCCGTGGCCGAGCGGGAAGCGGCGCAGGCGGCGCTACGGCAATCGCAGAAGATGGAAGCGGTCGGTCAGCTGACCGGGGGTATCGCTCACGACTTCAACAATTTGCTCGCGGGCATCACGGGAAGCCTTGAACTGATCAAGCTCCGCTTGAAGCAGGGGCGCACTGCTGACGTGGAACGTTACCTGACGGTGGCACAGGGTGCCGCACAAAGGGCAGCATCCCTGACCCACCGGCTCCTGGCGTTCTCTCGCCGCCAGACGCTGATGCCTGTTCATACCGATGTGAACACCCTGATCAGCGAAATGGAGGAGTTGATACGTCGGACAGTAGGGCCGGCAATCCAACTCAAGGTAGAGCTCCATGCAACCTCAAGTACCTGCCTGGTGGATCCGGCCCAAGTAGAGAACTCGCTGCTAAACCTGTGTATCAACGCGCGTGACGCACTGGAAGGCGGAGGGTCGATCGCCATCAGGACGTACAACGAGGAGCTTGTACAGGGGGCAGATCTTGACCCTGAACTGCCACCCGGCACGTACTTCACGATCTGTGTCGCCGATGACGGTGTCGGCATGAGCACCCAGACGTTAACGCGTGCATTCGAGCCTTTCTTTACCACCAAGCCTGTGGGGGCGGGTACCGGGCTCGGCCTGTCCATGATCTATGGTTTCGCCAAGCAGTCAGGCGGGCAGGTTCGGATCGAGTCAGAGGCGGGCCAGGGCACCCGCGTATTTCTGCAGCTACCCAGCCATGAGGTTGAGGTCGATGCTGCAGGTCGTGCCGAGCCATCGCCTGAGTCAGAACTGACCTCGTCAGGCGAAACGGTTTTGGTCGTCGATGATGAGCCGTCCGTCCGCATGTTTGTGAGTGAGTCGCTGGGGAGCTGCGGATACATCGTCATTGAGGCGACCGATAGCCTTGCGGGCCTGCAGTTACTCCGCTCGGATACCCGCATCGATCTGCTTGTCACAGACATTGGCCTGCCAGGAGGAATCGACGGCAGGCAAATGGCCAATACCGGCCGCAGCTTCAGGCCGGGCCTTCCCGTCTTGTTCATGACCGGGTATGCGCAACCGAATATATTGGACAACGCCCAGCTAGAGCCCAACACGGCTGTGCTGACGAAACCTTTCACACTCGAAGCGTTGACGTTGAACGTAAATGCGTTACTCATGAATTGATGATGCATAAGACACGCAAGCACCGTATCTCTTGGGGCATCAGAGCGTCACCCGATCTTCGGCCACTACCCGGTTACGTCCATTCTGTTTGGCTAGGTACAAGCGCTCGTCAGCGCGCTTGAGGATGGCCGGGGCACTGGGGGTGTCTGCGTCCCGACAGGCCACACCGATGGAGATAGTCAAGGTGCCGATCTGCGCCACCGCTGTAGCGTTGAGCGTGGTGCGGATCCGCTCGGCGACTTCCCAGGCCGTGCTCAGCGCGGTGTTCGGCAGCAGCAGGCAGAATTCTTCGCCACCCGCCCGGCACGGCAGGTCCCCGGCCCGCGTGCAGTCGCGGATCACTTGCGCGACCCTTTGCAACGCCAGGTCACCCACATCGTGACCAAAGTTGTCGTTCACCCGCTTGAAGTGATCGACGTCCAACGCCAGTGCCGAATACGGCTGTTGGCTTGCATCAAGCGCCTGGAGTGCCGCGTTCATCGCACGCCGGTTGGCCAGGCCGGTCAACGGGTCGGTGTCGGCGGCGGCGTTCAAGCTGCCGATCTTCTGTTGCAGTTGCTGCGACTGCACTACCAGCGCCTGGCGGATCGCCGCCGCCTCGGCGTACCAGGCGTTGATCGCGGACAGTTCAGCGGTGGCATTCGGCGTCGAAAGGTCGATGGCATGGCCGGCCAGAGCGCGCAGGGGGCGCGTGATCAGCATGACGCCGAGCAGTATCAGGACCAGACCGATCACCCCAGCCGGGATGATCCTGACCAGCATGTCGCGCATCAGTTTGCCCAGTGGCGCCAGTGCCTGTTCCCGGGGTTGCTGGACGACTACGGCCCAGTTGGAGCCCTGCACGTGCGCGAACCCGGCGAGCATCGGTATCCCATGGTAGTTGACCGTCTCCAGCGGGCCGTTGTCACCGAGCAACGCCTTGTCCACCGTCTCGCTCCAGCCGAGCACTTCACCGATTCGCTGCTGATCGGGGTGGTAAAGCAACCGGCGGTTGCCATCGGCGACGAAGGCGAAGGCACCCTCGAGGTGGTGTTCACCAATCAACGAATGCATCACGCCACGCTGTTGCAAGAACACGGAGCCGCCGACTAGCCCTAGATACTCGCCTGTGGGGCTGAAGACAGGCTGGGAGACGAAGACGATCAGCTTGCCGCTGGTTGAGGTAAAAGCCTGGCTGACCATGGGGCGACGCACGTTCAGCGCCTGGTGCAGTTCATCGGAGGTGACGGTCGAGCCGATCGGTACCGCAGGCGGGTAAGCCTGCAATACCTTGCCCGCAGGGTCGGTGATCAGCACGGTGTTCAACTCCGAGTCCTGGGCCTGCAGTCGGCGTGCTTCTTCCTCGAGCAACGCTCGATTGGCAAAGTCGCTGCCCAGGCGTTGGCTGCTGTACTTCAGGCGTTCATTGACCGAGTACAGAAACTGATCGATGCTCGAGGCGACCTTGAAGGCATAGGCACGGTTGGCCTCCAGTGCCGAGTGCACCAGCGCATCGCGTTGCACACTGTAGGCCGTGATCAGGCTGTTGCAGAGGGTACTCAGCACGGCGAGCAGGACAAAGCCAAGAACCAGGCCACGCAGACCGATACGCGATGACAGCACCTTGCTCATGAGTACGCCTCGTCCCTCGCTAGCTGGAAAGTTCGGCACAAGCTTAGACGGGTATGGCAGCAAAGGTGCATCTGCGCGGGGGGTGAGCCGTCAGGCCAGAAACTCCGAATCAGCAGGGCAAGCCGGCTGCTTGTCCTGCTGGATGTTGCTGTACACGGCAACCCCGCACACGCAAGCCAGGCCGACACTGGCAAGCAGGATGTCGCCCAGCAACATGCCTGTGACCAACACCAGCACGCTGATGCGAAAGAGGGTTGTCATGACTGCCTCCGATGCAGTTCGATATCAGAACCCTGACCATACCGGCGCTGCCGAAATTGTGCAGCCCACTTGCGCGCCTGCGGCCGTGTTTACCTGTGAAATGGCAGAACGGACCTATTTGGCAGGGTATGGAATGCTGGTTGGCGGTATCCTGAAAGCCCCAGCCTCAGGTGCACCGATCATGCGCACAATGATGCTTTTATTGGCAATCACGGCAGTTACAGGTTGCCAGTCGCCGCTGCCAACCGCCAATCCTCAGATGGCCTGGGTCGATTTCTCGGTGCCATTTCCCAATGACAGGTTACTGATGGCCGAACGGCTGGATAAGCAACGGTTGAGCGACGGGCGTTTCTTTCAAGTGAGCCCGGGCAGCCATGAGCTGATCGTCAGGTTCGATTATGAAGTGGGCGGTGGCGGGGGGCTGAGCCTGATGGGCGGCACCACTGTGCGCGAATGCTACCTGACGGTCCCTTACGCCAACTTCCAGGCAGGCCAGCGCTATGTGCTGGAGGGGAGGTCGATGGCGCTAACTCCTGAGGCGCGTTTGTACGACGCCAAGGGGGAGGTGGTTGCAGAGGTCAGCGAATTCTATTGCCTGTAAGGGGCAGGGTTTCCTGCAACACGTGGTAGAGCCAGCCGGCGTTCGGCTGTGTGGTGAGTGGCCAGCACAAGCTTGCCCTGATCTCACCCCGGTTTAGTTTGGTTGAAGTAAACGGCCATGCCCGCCAGGCATAGCTGTTAGATCTTTGGCAGGTCTTCCGTCACACCATCGCTGTGCAAAGCTGTACCCGAGTTGGCAAAACAATAACAACAAGGGTAGCGATCATGAATGCAGATATGGGCACGGCACGTCCGTTGACTCGCAAAGAGCGTACAACTGCAATTGTAGGTGTCTGTTCCGGCAACCTGGTGGAGTGGTACGACTTCTTCATCTATGCCTACACATCAATCTATTTCGCCTCACTGTTCTTTCCGGCGGGCGATCAGACCAGCCAGCTATTAGCCACCGCCGGTATTTTTGCGGTCGGTTTCTTCATGCGCCCGCTGGGTGGCTGGATATTCGGTTATATCGCCGATACGCGTGGTCGCAAGATATCGATGATCATCTCCGTGTTCATGATGTGCGGTGGGTCGTTGATGATCGCTGTCATGCCTACCTACGCCACTGTCGGTGTCGCGGCGCCGGTCCTGTTGGTGGTCGCCCGCTTGATGCAAGGGCTATCGGTCGGTGCAGAGTATGGCACCGGCGCGACCTACATCAGTGAGGTATCACGCGCTGGGCGCCGCTCGTTCTATGGCTCGTTCCAGTACATGACCATTATCGCAGGGCAACTGCTGGCGCTGTTGACGGTGGCAGTGCTGCAGCTGGTGCTGTCTGAACAGGACCTGAAAGCCTGGGGTTGGCGAGTGCCGTTCCTGATCGGCGCGCTGGCCTCGATCGTGGTGGTGTACCTGCGCCGGACCATGCGCGAAACAGCCACTGCGCAAGGTATGAAGAGCAAGGAGGCGGGTTCGCTCAGAGGCCTCATGCAACACAAGCGCGCTGTACTGCTGACCTTCACAATCACCATCGGTTGTTCTCTGTACTTCTATACCTTCACTGCCTACATGCAGAAATTCCTGGTGGTGAGTGTCGGTATTCCGGCACCGACAGTGAGCATCATCATGGCTTCGGCGCTGGTGATCTTCATGTTTGCCCAGCCGGTTTTCGGCATGCTTGCGGACAAGATCGGCGTACGCCGCAACATGATAATTTTCGGTCTGCTGTCCACGTTCCTGGTCATACCCCTGTTGTCAGCGATCAAATCTGTTCAGGACCCGCTGAGTGCATTCGCGCTGGTGGTCGCCGGGTTGCTCATTGCAGCTTTCTATACGCCGGTTACTGGCGTGCTGAAAGCAGACTTCTACCCGCCAACCGTTCGGGCCCTTGGTGTAGGGCTGCCTTATGCGGTAGGTGCTGCAGTGTTCGGGGGTTCCGCTGAATACGTGGCGCTGAGCTTCCGCTCGCTGGGCATGGAGCAGTACTTCTATCTGTATGTCGCAGCCATCGGTGCCATCACCCTTGTTTCCTCTCTGTTGATGCCAGACCTCTCCAGACATGGATACCTGGATGGCGATGGCAAGGTCGAGGAGAACATTGGGGTTCGCAAATTCATGGGACGCAAATCCACGCCATCCCACATCAGCCATTGAGGTGAGGCGAGCATGAATAGCGAAGTGAAGAAGATCGTACGCTTCGACGTCTGGTACCACCCGGTGATGGCCCAGACGCTCGAAGCCTCAGCCGATGTGGTGTTGCAAACCGTACCTCGTGACCAGGCGCCCGGGCTGATCATGCAAGCGCTGCGCAGTTGCCAGGTCTACCAGGTGCCATCCGCGCGCGATGAGCTGCCACCTGCATGGCATGTGACGGAACGTTTACTCAACCAACTGCCAAACCTGCTCTGTGTCTCAACCAATGGGGCCGGTTATGACACCGTCGACGTCGATGCCTGCACCCGTGCCGGAGTTCTGGTGGTGAACCAGTCCGGTGCCAATGCCCAATCGGTAGCGGAGGCAACCATCGGACTGATGCTCGACAGTGCGCGGCGCATCAGTGAATCGGATCGGCGGTTGCGCAGGGACCGAGGTTTCTCGCGCGAAGATTTGATGGGCTTCGAGCTCTCAGGGAAAACGCTGGGTCTGGTCGGTATCGGTGAGATAGGTAAACGGGTAGCGCGTATCGCTCAGGCCCTGGGCATGCGTGTCATCGCCCATGATCCGTTACTGACAAGCGAGCAGATCGATCAGCGAGGCGCAACAGGCTGCGAACTGGGGACGCTTTTGCAGCAGAGTGATGTCGTGTCGTTACATTGCCCCCGCCTGGCTTCGACGCTGAACATGATGAACGCAACAACGTTTGCGTCCATGCGCAAGGGCGCCATTTTTATCAATACGGCGCGTGGCGGCCTGCATGACGAGGCCGCACTTCATGCGGCGCTGGCCAGTGACCACCTTGGGGGCGCGGGTATCGACGTCTGGGACGAAGAGCCGCCAGCCCTCGATCATCCATTGCTTGGGCTTGATAACGTGGTGGGCCTTTATCACACCGCAGGGGTAACCCGTGAGGCCCGTCTGCGCATGGGGCTATGGGCAGCGGAGCAAATTCTGCAGGTGCTGCGCGGGGAGGAGGGGCCACGTATGGTCAACCCGCTAGTGTTTGCAGCCTATCGACAAAGGCTGCAGGCCAGTAATCATTCGTCAGCCTAGGGTTCATCGGGACGCGCCCTGGCGGATCAACTGATTCGCCAGGCGTATTAGGCCGATCAGGACGAAACCTGCCAACACCCCCTCCAAGCGGATGAACCCGGGCGAAGGGCTGACGTTGACGTACGTATCAGGCACCATCACTACCAGATACACGAGGGAAAATTGGGTGCCGGCGTAAGCGTATGAGCGGTTGCTGTTCTCGATGTGCCGCCCGACCATCACGCCGATGCACATTGCCAGGGTCATGGCGATCCAGTTCGAGCCTACCAGCCATAAAGCCAGCCCTGCACAGGCAGCGCCCGCGCAACAGCCTGCCAGGCGATGAACATTGCGCAGCGTCACTGCGCGGCTACCTGGCAAGAGCGCCCCAGGTGGCACCATCATCACGGCCATGACGGTGATAGCTGCCTGGCTCAATCCCGCCACCTCCAGCCAGATACCCAAGGAAGGGATCAACGCTAACGCCAGGCCTGCCTGCAGCACATGACCTGAAAGGCAACGGTCAAGGTCCGGTTCGCTCACGCGCGCGCCAGATCGGGAAGATAACCCACCATCGGGAAACATCTTGCGTACAGTACGGCCGGAGAGCATGGCTACGAACCAGCAGGCAAGGGTGCCGCATGCCACTTCCTCCAGGCGGGTTCTGGCTATCTCGATCACAGATGGGCCACCCGTCGCGTCAAATCCGGAGATAGCCACCATGGCGAATGTCAGCCCGGCAAACAGCCAGGCGTAACCATGCTCATGGCGGATGGCGCACCACAGTGTGCATGCGCCGACCAGCCCTATGACGGGACCAAGACAATGCACGCTTATTTGCAGTTGAGTCAGTAGCGCTGCTGCGGCCAAGCCGCCTGCGGCAGTGCCGATGATCCGGAGCCCGCCACGGTAAACGCAGTCATGCAGACTTGAACGCATCACCATGTAGCCACTGAACGCAGCCCAGCCAACATTATCGACAGCCAAGTAATGCGCCATGCCGATAGCCAACAACACGGACAGCAGCGTCTCGGCTTCGTCCAGCAAGCGTTGGGGGAGGCGGTCCGGGTTGGAGAACTCTTTACCTATCCCCTGGGTGAATTGCGCGAGGCTCGACCACAGCGTGAATCTGAATGGCATGATCTAGATCCTGATCCGTTCCGTCCGGGCGTGCTTGCAGACAGGATAGGTCAAGGATGATTGCGGTGGCCTGAGCACCAGAGCGCGCGTTGATGAGGTCGCAGCAATGCATTGCACGCCTGCAGGATGTGCTCCTGGATCCAGGTTTCATCGAAATGCGCCTTGCTGAGCCGCAGGCTGTTGGCGCTTTCGATAATCGCAACGATCGCCACCGAGGCTTTGGAGGGCTCATCCACGCGGTACTGGCCTGTCGCACAACCTTTCTGAATGATGCATTCCACAGGTTGGGCCAGGCGCGCACTCGCCCGGTCCAGCCAGCGCCGGTGGCTGGTTTCAAGGTGCCTGACCTCGTGTCGCAGGATCAAATCTTCCTGTGGGACGGTGACTTGCCGCTCGAGTGAGAAACACACATATCCCTTCAGGTCGCGTGGACATACGCTCGCATGCCACGCCTGAAGACGTTTTTCGACGATGTCCAGGACCACATTGAGCAGCAGATCCTGTTTGCAGTCGACGTGATGGTAAAGGCTGCCTGGGAGTATTCCGACACGTTGCGCCAGTTTTCGCATGGTCATGGCGGTATAGCCTATTTCAACCATCAGCTCTGACGCGGCCTGCATGACAGGTGCAGGGCATGTACGGGCGGCCTCAGCCATACGCCGGCAACCTGGACGGGGCACGCAGCAGCCGGCAGATCAAGCGCTTGCAGCCCTTGCGCGGTGGCAGGGCTGCGCCATTCATGGAGCACATACGACACCTCTTCGACAGGTGCCCCCGATACAGATTACCCCTGCGCGTCAGAACAGTGGTCGCGTGCTGTAACGGGAGCATGAACTGGACCCTTCAACCCGCCTGCAGCAAGATTGCCCGGGCACGCAGGATCACCGGAGCGTCGACCATCTGGCCATCAAGGGTGAAAACGCCGGCGCCAGCTTCGGCCTGCTCGACCACCCGTCGAGCCCAATCCAGCTCGTGATGCGAGGGTTTCAGGGCATCGTGGATTACCTGGACCTGGCTTGGGTGAATGCACAAGGCACCGCCAAAACCCATGTCCCGTGCGAACCGGACTTGACGCTGCAAGCCGTCGATATCCTGGATGGCGGGGAACACACCGTCCAAGGGCGCGGCCAGTCCCGCGACCCGGCTATGTAGCAGCACTGCATAACGGGCATGCCCCAGCACGTGCTCGGCTGCTGCGCTACCCGTGCTGAGGCCAAGGTCCAGGCCCAGGTCCAGGCTGCCAAATGACAACCTGTCTACGCCAGCCGCTGCCGCCAGGGATGGTAGGGCAGCCAGGCCCTTGGCACTTTCGATGATTGGCCACACCGCCTTGCCAGTGGCATGGGCGCGATCTATCTGGTCGACGCTTTCAGCCTTTGGCAGCAGAATGCCGATGACCCCGGCATGACGCCGGCAAAGCGAGAGGTCAGCCTCGTGGGCCCAATGACCAGGCGCATTCACCCGAACCAGCACCTTGGCCTGCGGATGATCGTTGAGGAACTGGTCGAGGTTGTTGCGCGCCTGCTCTTTCAGCGTCTCTTCCACAGCGTCTTCAAGGTCGACAATGACCCGGTCGGCGCCACTGGCCAAAGCTTTCGGAATGCGTTCTGGTCGAGTAGCGGGAACGAAAAGCGCGCTACGGACTGGTTGTTGTGTCATCGGCGTGCCTCCTGGACGAATTCGATCTCGCCGACCTGGGCCTGGCCTGCCTGATTGCCAGCCCAGACTTGGGCTTTACCCTCACCGATCAATCGGCCACCGACATCGAACGCGTCAGGGCAGATCAAGGGACGAACACCACGGAAGCTGAATCGACGCACTGTCAATTGAGGGTTCGCCCGTACAAATGCTTGCACGTTCAGCGTTGCGATCAGGGGGCCGTGCACCACCAGGCCAGGGTAACCTTCGGTTTCGGTCACATAAGGCCAATCATAGTGAATGCGGTGGCCGTTGAACGTCACTGCCGAATAGCGGAACAGCAGCGTCGGGGTTGGCTGAACGTGGAGATGCCAGTCTCCCTGCGGCATCGGCTCGGTTCCGCCCAGTTTGGGTGGCGAGGGCTCACGATAAACGATGTCCTGTTCCTCGATGAGCGCCTGCTGGCCGTCTTGCACGTACTCATGTTGTACGGTGACAAACAGCAACGCCCCCGTACGCCCATGCTTTTCCTGAACGTTGAGGATGGTCGAACGGCGGGATACCTGGGCATCGACGCGCAGCGGGTGCAGGAACTCCAGGCGGCCACCTGCCCACATGCGGTTGCGGTTATCTGCCGGGGGCAAGAAGCCGCCTCGCGCTGGATGACCGTCCCCACCAAGCCCGGAGTGCTCGACGGCGTCCTGGAAGAATGCCCAGTGCCAGAGTTCGGGCAGGGGGGCACCCGGAGCTGGCGCTGGCTCACCCAAGGTTGCGGCAATGCGTTTTACCAGGTTATGGCTGATGCAATCGTGCACGGTCTCACTGCGACCGATCCACGTTTCAGGTGCTGATGTGGTCATTGTTTTTGTCCTGTTACAGCGTGGAGGTGAGTTCTGGCAGGATATCGAACAAGTCGCCGACCAGTCCGTAATCGGCCACCTGGAAGATCGGCGCTTCTTCATCCTTGTTGATCGCGACAATGACCTTGGATTCCTTCATGCCCGCCAAATGCTGGATCGCGCCGGAGATACCGACCGCGATGTACAACTGCGGGGCCACGATCTTGCCGGTCTGGCCGACCTGCATGTCGTTGGGAACAAAGCCTGCGTCTACTGCGGCGCGTGATGCCCCAACTGCCGCGCCCAGCTTGTCGGCCAGGCGGTACAGGTGGCTGAAATTGTCGCCGTTGCCCATGCCGCGGCCACCGGAAACAACGATGTCTGCCGCGGTCAGCTCGGGGCGATCGGACGTGGCCAGTTCTTCGCCGACAAACGCCGATATGCCTGTATCACGCGCGCCAGCCAATGCCACGATCGGCGCACTACCGCCTTCTGCCGGCAGGGCCTCAAAGCCGGTGGATCGTACGGTGATGACCTTGACTGCGGCGTCCGACTGCACGGTGGCGATGGCGTTACCCGCATAGATCGGGCGCTTGAAGGTATCGGCAGACTCGACCGAAATGATTTCGGAGATCTGATCGACATCCAGCAACGCTGCGACCCGTGGCAGGATGTTTTTGCCGTTGCTGGTGGCAGGGGCGAGTACATGGCTGAAGTCGCGACCCAGGTTGGCCACCAATGGCGCAACATTTTCCGGGAGCTGGCGCGCGTAGGCAGCGTCGTCTGCCATTAGCACCTTACTCACTCCCGCGATCTGCGCAGCCGCGAAAGCGACACCGGAAACGTCCAGTCCCGCGACCAGGACCACGACTTCCCCTCCGATCTGGCGGGCTGCAGCCAGAGTATTCAAGGTCGGCGCGGCGAGTGTGTGATTGTCGTGTTCAGCTACTACCAGGATAGACATCAGATTACCTTCGCTTCGTTCTTCAGCTTCTCGACCAGTTCGGCCACCGACTTGACCTTGATGCCAGCGCTGCGGGCAGCCGGCGCTTCAACTTTCAGGGTTTTGTTGGTGGAGGCGAGGGAAACGCCCAGCGCGTCTGGAGTAACGGTCTCCAGCGGCTTCTTCTTGGCCTTCATGATGTTCGGCAGCGACGCATAGCGTGGCTCGTTCAGGCGCAGGTCGGTGGTGACGATGGCTGGCAGGTTCAGCGATACGGTCTGCAGGCCGCCATCGATTTCACGGGTGACGTTCAGCTTGTCGCCGGCGACTTCCACCTTGGAGGCGAAGGTGCCCTGGGCGTAGCCGGTCAGCGCGGCCAGCATCTGGCCGGTCTGGTTGTTGTCGCTGTCGATGGCCTGCTTGCCAAGGATGACCAGCTGCGGCTGCTCTTTGTCGACAACGGCTTTCAGCGCTTTGGCTACGGCCAGGGAGCTCAGCTCATCGACGGCTTCGACCAGGATGGCACGGTCGGCGCCTAGCGCCAGGGCGGTACGCAGTTGCTCCTGGGCGGCGGGCGGGCCCACGGAGACGACCACGATCTCGCTCGCCACGCCTTTTTCCTTCAGGCGTACGGCTTCTTCCACGGCGATTTCGCAGAAGGGGTTCATGGACATCTTGACGTTAGCAAGGTCGACGCCGGCGTTGTCCGCCTTGACGCGGACTTTGACGTTGTAATCGACCACACGTTTGATAGCGACCAGCACTTTCATAAGCAGTAATACTCTGTTCTTGAGCTCTCACAACAGGCGGTAAAAAGAGGGGTCAGATGACCCCTGAAGCGCGCAGCTGTTGAATTCGTTCATGCGTCAGGCCAAGTTCGGCAAGGATGTTTTCGCTATGCTCGCCAAGCGCGGGCACCGGGCCCATGCGTGGTGCAAAGGCATTGCTGGTGGCGGGCGGGAGCAGGCTGGGAACGCTGCCTGCGGCCGTGTCGATGCGCCGCCAGCGGTCTCGGGCTTTCAGTTGTGGGTGCTCCCAGACGCCCTGCATGTCGTTTACCTTGGCGTTGGCAATGCTGGCCTGATCCAGCCGCTGAATAACGGTATCGAAGCTCAAGGGGGCGAAAGCCTCGATGATCAACGCGCGCAGGGCGTCGCGGTTGGCCACGCGTTTGAAGTTGGCAGAAAACCGATCGTCATCAGCCAGCTCCGGTCGGATCAGCACATGCTGGCAGAACAGCTGCCACTCCCGTTCGTTCTGCAGGCCGAGCATCACGGTGCTGCCATCGCCAACAGGGAATGGACCGTATGGATAGATCGTGGCGTGCGCTGCACCAGCGCGAGGCGGTGGCGGGGCTCCTTCGTAGGCGTAGTAGAGCGGGTAATTCATCCACTCCACCAGGCTCTCAAGCATCGAAACTTCAACGTGGCTGCCGATGCCGGTTTTTTCCCGCAACAATACGGCCGAGAGGACGCCCGTGTAGGCATACATGCCGGCAGCGATATCCGCTATCGAGTTGCCCGCCTTGGCCATCCCGTCTTCGCCGGGGCCACCGGTGACCGAAAGAAAACCGCCTTCGCTCTGAATCAGCAGGTCATAGGCTTTTTTCTGCTCGTAGGGGCCCCCAGCGCCATAGCCGGAGATGTCGCAGACGATGAGCCGCGGGAAGCGCTCGTGCAATTGCTCGAAACTCAACCCAAGGCGCGCGGCCGCGCCTGGCGCAAGGTTCTGCACCAGCACATCGGCTTGCTCCAGTAGCTGGCCAAGGATGTCCTCGGCGATATCCTGCTTGAGGTCAAGGGCCAGGCTTTCTTTCGAGCGGTTGGTCCAGACGAAATGCGAGGCCAGGCCGTTGACCCGCTGATCGTAACCACGGGCGAAGTCGCCACTGCCCGGGCGTTCGACCTTGATCACCCGGGCGCCCAGGTCAGCCAGCTGACGGGTACAGAAGGGCGCTGCGATCGCATGTTCGAGGCTGATGACAGTTATGCCGTCAAGTGGGCGAATGGGCTGACTCATGATTGTTGTCTCTCTTGTTATGGCAGGCCCTCGCGGTTGGCGAGGGGGCCCCGGGTCAGAACGAACGTGGCAGTTCCAGCAGATGTTCGGCCACGTAGGACAAGATCAGGTTGGTTGAAATGGGCGCGACCTGATAAAGGCGGGTTTCGCGGAACTTGCGCTCGACGTCATATTCATTGGCAAAGCCGAAGCCGCCGTGGGTCTGCAAGCATGCGTTGGCGGCCTCCCAGCTGGCTTTGGCCGCCAGGTACTTGGCCATGTTGGCGGCGGCGCCAGCGTTGCGGCCGCTGTCGTACTCGGCGCAAGCACGCCAGCGCATCAGGTCGGCGGCTTCGATTTCGATGTGGGCTTCAGCGATGGGGAACTGCACGCCCTGGTTCTGGCCGATCGGGCGGCCGAATACCACGCGATCACGGGCGTACTGGCTGGATTTTTCGATGAACCAGCGGCCATCGCCGATGCATTCGGCGGCGATCAAGGTACGCTCGGCATTGAGCCCATCGAGGATGTAGCGAAAACCCTTGCCCTCTTCGCCAATCAGGCTGCTGGCAGGGATTTCCAGGTTGTCGAAGAACAGCTCGTTGGTTTCGTGGTTCACCAGGTTGGCAATCGGCTGTACGGTCAGGCCGTTACCAATGGCTTCACGCAGGTCGACCAGGAAAATCGACATGCCATCGACCTTCTTGGTGACCTCGGCGAGCGGGGTGGTGCGCGCCAGGAGGATCATCAAGTCAGAATGCTGGACGCGAGAGATCCACACTTTCTGGCCATTGACCACATACTTGTCGCCTTTGCGAACCGCCGTGGTCTTGATCTTGGTGGTATCGGTACCGGTGGTCGGCTCTGTCACGCCCATCGACTGCAGGCGCAGCTCGCCACTGGCCAATTTGGGCAGGTAGTAGCGCTTTTGCTCTTCGCTGCCGTTACGCAGCAAGGTGAACATATTGTACATCTGGCCATGGATGGTGCCGGAGTTGCCGCCGCAGGCGTTGACTTCTTCAAGAATCACCGACGCCTCGGCCAGACCCAGGCCGGAGCCGCCAAACTCCTCGGGTATCATCGCCGACAGCCAGCCGGCCTCAGTCATGGCTTTGACGAAGGCTTCAGGGAAGCCTTTTTCTTCGTCGACCTTGCGCCAGTATTCGGCCGGGAAATCGCCACACAGGGCACGTACACCCTCACGAATGGCGTTGAGTTCTTCTTGATTGTTGTCGATCATCATCATTCTCCAGGGTGGGACAGGCCGGCAGCGTCATCGTGGTTCGGCCGCCGGCCCGACCCTGTAACACGGTCAAATAGGCTGGAAGCCAAGGGCGGCGCGGAAACGGTTCTTGATGTATTGGCCATCACGCGGCGGAAGTACACGTGGCGGGTTTTCGGCTTTGATCTTCACAGTGGCCAGCTTGACCCCGTCCCGATTGGCGAAACGCTCACGCAGGGCTTGGACCCCGTCCATTTCACGAATTTCCTGGGTCCAGGCAAAGCCACAGGTTTCAGCGACCCGGTCCAGCTCGATGCCGAAGCCGGCGTGGCTGACTTGCATGCCGGTTTCACCAAAGTGGCCGTTGTCCAGCACCACGATGGTCAGGTTTTTCGGCTGCTGCAGTGCAACAGTGGCCAGTGCGCCGAACCCCATCAGCAGCTCACCGTCACCAGTGACAACCACCACGCTTTTGTCCGGCTGCGCATTGGCGAGGCCCAAGCCCACGGTAATGGCACTGCCCATGGCCGCCCAAAGGTAGTAGTTGTTGTCGTGGTCACCCGCGGCCATCACATCATAGGAGGCAGAGCCCAGGCCGGTGACGACGAGCACATCATTGCGATCGGCGAGCAAGGTACGCACGACCTCTCGGCGGCAAAGCACGTGGTTGGCGCTTACTTGACCCATTTCTTTTCTCCGATCAGGCGCTGACCAAGCAGCAGGGCGGTGGCGGCATCGCCGTTGAAGGCCATGGTGGCGGCGCCATGCAGCAGTGGGGCCACATCCTCAGGTTTGTCAGCGCGCCAGGTCATCACTTTCATCAGGTTCAGGGAGGCTTCAGTGGCCTGACCCATCGGGTTTTGCCAGGCGTTGAATTCAGCCCAGTCACCCCGCATGGTCACTACCATCAGCAGGGGGAAACCAGCGCAGTTCTGCAAGGCGAGGGTGTTGATGCAGTTGCCGACACCGCTCGATTGCATCAGCAGCGCGCCGCGCTCCCCACCCAGCCAGGCGCCGGCCAGGTAGCCAATGCCTTCTTCTTCCGTGGTGAGCACAACGGCCTTGATGTCGGGGTCTGCATAGGACATGCGAATGGACGCCGAGTGGCCAGCGTCCGGTACGAATACGACGTGCTTGACGTCGTGGGCCTTGAGAACACGGAACACGTCCTCTTGCCAGTTCTGTTCAGCTTCTTGCGATGACATGGGTATCTCCCGGCAGTGCTGCTTTTGTTTTTCCTCATCATGCGGCGAGATGCAGCGCAGGACGACTACCGTTTTTTTCTTTGAGATATGCCGTAGCGGCATAGGTGAGGGCATGCCACAGGTCATCGAGGTTGAGTGCGACTGACTGCCGCGTCATGTGAAGCATCGCCCGGGCAGGCCCGCCAGTGGCTATATAAAGCGGGCATAGCTGTTAGACGCGCTCAGCGCTTCTGGGCAGCAGGTGAAAACGTTAGGTTGCCTGCTCGGTCGCGGCTGCGCCGCTATCGAATCAAAACAACAATAAGAACGAGGATTTTCCATGTTGCTTCGTTACCTGCGCACGCTCGCCGGGTGGCTCACCGCTGCAGAGTCGCCATTGGCCGATACACCATCCTCACCATGCTGTTTCCGGCATCTTGCACTGTCCTACTTCGTTCCGTAGTGCACCGCTCTGGCGGTGACGGTCCCTATTGGTTGAAAAAAGGTGCTCAATGAAATTCAAACTACCGCTGGCGGGCTGGATACTGCTCGCCATGTTTTTTGGCGTGGTGATCGGCTATGTCATTTTCCTCACCAGCCCTGACAAGGCAGCTGCTACCGAGACTGCCGGGTACATTTCGGTGATATCGGACGTATTCCTGAGGCTGATCAAGATGCTGATCGGGCCGCTGGTCTTTTCCACCTTGGTGGTGGGGATTGCTCACATGGGCGACGCCGGTGCGGTGGGTAGAGTCTTTGGCAAGGCGATGATGTGGTTCCTGACTGCTTCGCTGCTCTCATTGGCGGTGGGCCTGATGATGGCCAACATCCTGCAGCCAGGGCATCATCTGGCACTGCCTTTGCCGGACGTGAGCGCAACCACTTCCCTCCAGACATCTGCCTTCACCCTCAAGGCGTTTGTCACGCATCTGGTGCCCAGGTCGTTCGTCGAGGCCCTGGCCAACAACGAGATCCTGCAGATTGTGGTGTTCTCACTGTTCTTTGGTGTAGCCCTGGCGGCCCTGGGCGAAAAAGCCAAGGGTCTCGTGCGCCTTGCCGACGAGTTGGCCCAGGCCATGCTTCTCATTACGGGCTACGTCATGAAGCTGGCACCGCTGGCTGTCATGGCAGCGATGGCCGCCACAGTCGCGGTTAACGGGCTGTCGATCCTCGCAACGTTCGCGGTGTTCATGCGCGACTTCTACCTGGGGCTGATGGTGCTTTGGCTGTTGCTGATAATGGCTGGGGCGCTGTTCCTGGGCCGGCGGGTTTTCGCGCTTCTGGCGCTGATCAAGGAGGCCTTCCTGCTGGCGTTCGCCACGGCGAGTTCCGAGTCGGCTTATCCCAAACTGCTCTCGGCGCTGGACCGATTCGGAGTAAGCCGCAAGATTTCCAGTTTTGTCATGCCCATGGGCTATTCCTTCAACCTCGATGGCTCGATGATGTACTGCACCTTCGCTGTGCTGTTCATCGCCCAGGCATACGGCATCGAGATGACCCTTGGTACGCAGATCCTGATGCTGCTGACGTTGATGCTTACATCCAAGGGGCTTGCCGGGGTGCCGCGTGCATCACTGGTGGTTATTGCGGCGACGCTGGTGCAGTTCGATATTCCCGAAGCAGGGCTGCTGCTGATCCTGGGCATCGACACATTCCTCGATATGGGTCGCTCGGCCACCAACGCCGTAGGCAACTCGATCGCCACGGCGGTGGTCGCCAAGTGGGAAGGGGAGCTGCAGGACCCGGATACACAGCCGGCAACTGATCGTGGCACAACACAGGGGCCGGCAGGGTCTTCAACAGTCTGAGGTATCGATAGCCCAGTCGCGCCGTGGCGTATGCCTTTGGTGCTAGCTGCTATGCTCAAATTCTATAGCTGGTCCCCGAACCTGTCTTTAGACTGTGAAAACGCCGTTCTGAGGCGCCCCTTTCTTTGCCAGTGGTTGACCGATGGACGTAGTGCAACTGAAAACCCTGATCCATGTGGCCGAACTTGGCAGCCTGAGCAAGGCTTCGGACCGGCTCCATGTGGCGCAACCTGCATTGAGCCGGCAGATTCGGCAGTTGGAAAAGGAATTGGGCGTCTACCTGTTCGAGCGGCATGGCCGCGGCATGGAAATCACCGCTGCCGGCCTTGAGGTTCTTGAACGGGCTACCCGGATCATGGACGAGCTCGAGTCCATCCGTACCTCGGTAGCCGGCGGCCGTGCCGCATTTCGAGGCATGGTCGCCATCGGTACCACGCCGACCACCGCCGAGATTGTCACTGTGCCGTTGGTTCAACGCATCCGCGACACTCACCCGGACCTCTCGATCCGCTTTTCATCGGCGTTCAGCGGCTATTTGCTGGACTGGTTGCAGCGGGGCGAGCTGGAGCTGGCCATCTCCTACGATCCGCAGCCACTGCACACGTTGCGAATCGAACCGGTAATGATGGAGAACCTGGTCCTGGTTGGCCCTCCCGAGGCCAGGTTGAACCTGGACACGGCCGTGCCGTTCGCAGAATTGGCCAATGAACAGATGGTGCTGCCCAGCCCCCGGCATGGGCTGCGCAAGATCATGGACCAGTGCGCCCTTGAGCGAGGCTTCAAGATCACCACCAGTGTCGAGGCGGACTCCTTTGGCGCGATGATCGACCTGGTCCGTCATGGTTTTGGCTATACGGCATTGCCACTGGCCTCCATCTACTCTCGCCTTGATGACGGCAGCTTGTGCGCCGCGCCGCTGGTTGACCCGACGCCAATGCGCAAGCTGGTACTCGTGCTGCCCGCCGATCGGCAGGTAAGCCCCGCAACACGCTACGTCGGCCAGACCTTTGTGGACATTGCCAGCGAGCTGGTGGCCAAAGGCATCTGGGCGGGGCACATGCTCTGAAACGGCTGCGCCAAGCTATTCAATCGCGGCATAACTGCTAGAGGGCAGCGGGTCTGGCCGCTACCCAGGTGAGGGCGTAGCTTTGCCCGGGATAAAAGTCAGTGCGCTTTCGCTGACTTGTAAAATAATAGATCCCAGAAGGTGCCCCCATGATGTGCGTTCCATCGCCCCGCGTACTGCCGCCTGCTTTTCCTGTGATGACTCCGAGCCAGTAGATCGACGCAGACCAACGCTGTTGTTCTTGCCTCGCGTTTGCCTCAGATCTGGAGTTCCCCAATGCACGCCAACAATCACAATCCTGCTGCGCCTGATATTCGTAACCTGACCAATCGCCAACGGATCCGCGCCATTCTCGGCGCCTGTTCCGGAAACCTGGTGGAGTGGTACGACTTCTTCATCTACGCCTACACCTCAATCTACTTCGCCGCGCTTTTTTTCCCTCAGGGCGATCAGACCACACAGCTATTGGCAACGGCCGGCATTTTTGCTGTGGGCTTCTTCATGCGCCCCCTGGGCGGGTGGATTTTCGGTTACCTCGCTGACACGCGTGGCCGCAAGTTTTCCATGATCATCTCCGTCTTTCTGATGTGTGGGGGCTCGCTGATGATCGCGGTCGTGCCCACCTACGAAACCATTGGCATGGCCGCGCCGGTTCTGTTGCTGATTGCCCGCTTGATGCAAGGCCTTTCGGTAGGGGCTGAATACGGTACCGGTGCGACCTACATCAGCGAAATTTCCAGTACGGGCAAGCGCTGCTTCTTTGGCTCGTTCCAGTACTTCACGATCATTGCCGGGCAACTGCTGGCATTGCTGACTGTGGTTGTGCTGCAGAACCTGCTGCCCATCGAAGAACTCAAGGCCTGGGGCTGGAGGATTCCATTCTTCATTGGTGCAGTAAGTGCGCTGGTGGTGGTCTACCTTCGCCGCTCGATGCTTGAAACGGCAAGTCACCAAGGCGCCAAACACAAGGAAGCGGGCTCGATAAAAGCGCTGATGAAGCACAAGAAAGCCGTGCTGCTGACGATTGCCATCACTGCCGGTTGCTCGTTGCACTTCTATACATTCTCCACCTACATGCAGAAATACCTGGTGGTTTCGGCGGGCTTCGATCCGTCGACCGTGAGCTTCATCATGACAGCCGCGCTGGTGGTGTTCATGTGCCTTCAGCCGGTGTTTGGAATGATGGCTGACAGGATTGGTTCGCGAAACAGCATGATTGCCTTCGGCTTGCTGTCGAGCCTGTTGATCGTACCGTTGCTCACGGGTCTCAAGACCGTCAACAATGCGTACGAAGCCTTCGCGCTGGTCATGCTGGGCCTCCTGATTGCTGCGTTCTATACGCCGGTCACCGGCGTGCTGAAGGCGGACCTGTACCCCGCCACGGTCCGCGCGCTGGGCGTAGGGCTGCCCTATGCCTTGGGCAACGCGCTGTGTGGCGGTACTGCCGAGTACGTGGCGCTGTCCCTGCGCGGCGCTGGCGTGGAGTCGTATTTCTACTACTACGTGGCGGCGATGAGCGTCATTACCCTGATTGCCGCAGTGCTCATGCCCGATCTACGAAAGCACGGTTACCTCGACGGAACGGGGGCTGTGGAAGAAAACACGGGCTTGCGGCCCGGTACCCATTATTCGAATGCACGAAGCTGACACCAAGCCCAGGCAACCACTACGGTTGCCTGGGCTTCCTGCCAATCAGGATGTTTTTGGTGGTTCAGGCTCGAGCACACCCAAGCCCTGATCTTTTGCGACCTGCTCTGGAGCATTGCCCCAGATGGTCCTGTCTATGTTGAGGTCGTGGAAGGCACTGGCGGTGAGAACCGGCTCGGCCACGCCGGCTTTGCGCTGTGTGTCGTAATCGGCGAGCAGTCGCAGGCCGACTCGGCATAGCAGGACCAGGGCGATGAGGTTCACCAGCGCAGAAAGGGTCATGGTGATGTCGGCGAAGGCAAACACCGTGGACAGGTCCTGAACCGAGCCCCAGAGAATCAAGGCCAACACCAGGGCGCGATAGCTCAGCAGCGCCTTGCGGTTCTTGCCCAGAATAAACCTCAGGTTGTTTTCGCCCAGGTAGTAGTTGTAGAGAATCGAGGTGAACACGAACAACGCAAGTGCAACGCTGATAAAGCTGCGGCCCCAGTCACCGACCACTGCGGCAAGCGAGTTCTGCGTCAGCACGATGCCGTCACCCGCGAAACCGGCGGTATAGAAGCCCGACAGCAAGATCAGCAAAGCGGTGCAGGTGCAGATGATGAACGTATCGAAAAACACGCTGAACGCCTGCACGACACCTTGTGAGACAGGGTGCCGGACTTCGGCCACCGCGGCGACGTTTGGCGCACTGCCCAGGCCAGCTTCGTTGGCGAATACGCCACGCTTCACACCCATCACGATTGCGCTGCCGATGAGGCCACCAAAGGCTTGATCGAGCCCGAACGCGCTTTTCACGATGGTCAACAGCATCAGGGGCACGTGATCAAATTGCAGCACAATGACGTACAGGGTAACCGCTATGTAGGCCAGCGTTTTCACCGGTACCAACAGGTCTGCCACCCTGGCGATGCGTTTGATGCCGCCCACGAACACCAGCGCTAGCACGGCGGCCAGGGCGATGCCGGAATAGGCTGGGTCAACGCCAAAAGCATTCTGCAACGAGTGGGTCACTGCGTGTGACTGCAGGCCATTAAAGGAAAAACCGAAAGTGACGATCAGCAGTACCGCCATCACAACGCCCAGCCAACGCTTGTTCAGCCCGTATTCGATGTAGAACGACGGGCCGCCATGAAACTGGCCAATACCGTTGTGGCGCTTGTACAGCTGCGCCAGGCTGCATTCGAACAATGTGGTGGCCATCCCGACCAGTGCGGTAACCCACATCCAGAACACCGCACCAGGACCGCCCAGGGTTACAGCCACGCCGACGCCGGCGATGTTGCCCGCCCCGACACGGCCGGCCAGGCTGAGCATGAGGGCCTGGAAGGAACTGATCTGAGTGGAGCTACTGGTGAGGCTGTCCTTGAACACTTTGAACATGTGCAGGAAGTAGCGAAGCTGCACAAATCGTGTCTTGACGGTGAAATAAGCGCCCAGTCCGACGACCAGGACGATAAGCAGCTTTCCCGAAAGAAAGCCATTGATGGCTTCGAGCATGACGCAACCTCATTGTTATTATGACTGGGTGTGCGGGTACACACGGCCGCAAGCAGCCGTGTAGGAGTTGGAGCCGGTTGAACGGGGTCAGGCGCGGTCTTGCAGTGCCTTGATGTGCTGCCACATCAGCGCCGGGTTGGAGTACATCGGGAAGTGGCCACAATCAGGGATGCAAGCCAGTTGCACCCCTTGGGCAGCGATGTCGTCCAGATAGGAAAGGTGGGCGTTGGTTGCGCCGTACATGTACTGGCGCGGGAAGGGTAGCGCCAGGAACTTCTCCATCAGACCGCCGTTATCTGACAGCTCAACCATGGACTCGAAGATGCCGCGCACCGCCCCGGTACGTACCTTGTGCGCCAGGCTGGCCGCATAGAGTGCGCTGGCAGGATCGCCGGCAAGCCGGGTGCGCTCGATGAAGTCGCGGAAAAAGCGCAAATCGTCTTCGCGCGGGTGATCGTGGATCTGCCGGCTGAGGAAGCAATCTTCGGGCGCAATATTGCCCTCGATGTCGACGAAACTCAGCACTCGATCTGGAGCGGCATCAGCGAGCATCAGCCCGGTCAGGCCACCCATGGAGTGGCCGACCAGGTGAAATTTGTCGACGCCAAAGTGTGCCAGTACAGCCTGGGCAGTCTTCACCAGCAAGGAGATGTTGATGCGGGCGAGGTCGGCGCATTCGGTTTCTCCGCAACCAGGCGCATCGTAGGCAATGAAGGGATGGCCTTCGAATGCGGGCTGCAGCGTGATGTCGGCATAGTCTTCTTTGGTAGAACCGAACCCATGCAGGAAGAGGATAGGTGCCTTGGGGCCGGAACGATGGATCACCGCCAGGTCCAGCAGCACGCCGTCGATGTTCAACGGCAGTTTCTCGTGAGTGAAGCGAGCAGGGTTTGCCACGGTGGGAACTCCTTTTACAGAGGCCCCAATGTCGGGCCCACCCTGAATTTTGTAAAATACGAAGCCGCGAACCCTGTCATATGCCCAGCCTATGACGCAAAAACCTGCTTGGCCTGGTCAATCATCGCATCCACCAAAGGATTGCCGTTAACGCCGTGCCATGCCATGGCGGTGGTGACAACCTTCACTTCGGGCTGCAACGGCCGCACCAAAACATTTTCAGGAGCAAGCTTGTCCATGGAGGTGGGCACCAAAGCGATGCCCTGGCCACAACTGACGAACGCCACCTGCGCCGTGACAGAGCGGACCTGATGCACGATACGCGGCGCGAAGCCGCTGGCCTTGCATAGCCCCACCAGATAGTCGAAATACACCGGGCTGACGTCTCGTGAGGCCATCACCAGGGTTTCATCGGCAAGAGCCTTGAGCTCAATGGCTGCACTGGCCGCCAGTGGGTGGTCCTTGGGCATCGCGACTGCCAGGCGATCCTCTGACAGCGGCATGGACTGCAGATGCCGGCCGAGGTTGCCTTCAAGGCGTGCAAAGGCGATGTCGATATCGCCGGCCTCAAGCGCGGGTATCGCCTCCGCGCTATCGATCTCTCGAACCGAAACCGTGACCAACGGGTGGTCTTGCTTGAACCGCTCGATCAGCTGGGGCAGCACATCGATCATGGCCGAGGTGATCGCCCCGATGGTCACCACGCCGGCGTGGCCGGCCACGGCCTCGTGAACCGCCAACTCCAGTCGCTCCAGCTGATCAGCAAACTTGCGCACCGCGGGGAGAATTGCAGCCCCGGCGGCAGTGAGCTGAGCGCCACGGCGAGAGCGGGTGAACAGTTGAATGCGAAGGGACTGTTCAAGCGCCTGGATCTGCTCGGTCAACGGCGGCTGTGACATGCCTAGCCGCTTGGCCGCGCGGCTGAAGTTCTGGTCCTCGGCAACGGCCAGGAACAGCCACAGGTGACGTATCAAGCGAAAGTTGATCACGGCATTCTTCCATAGGTTTGGGGTATGACAAGCTTAGCTTCTTCGTAATATACGTATCAAATGCCCGCGCAGATACTCAAGCCTCACTTACAAGAGGCCTGCAACCGATGAGCTTGAAAGCCCCGCTTGAGCGCCTGGCTGTGCTCGATACCAATACGGTGTCGGACGCGCTGGACTTCCTCCAACTGCCTGGAGCCACCAACGACCTGATGCCGCTCTGGAACTGCCCGAAGATTGTTGGCCGAGCCAGCACCGTGCAGTTGGGGCCAAAGCAGGACGTGGCACCCACCGTTCACCTGATTACCCCAGTCATCGAGCAGATCACCACCGATGACCGCGTGCTGGTGATTGCGGGTGGCGTTGACGGTATTTCCAGCTGGGGTGACATCCTGGCCAATGCCGCCCGGCGCAAAGGCATCCGTGGCTCGATCATTGATGGCTTCAGCCGCGACATCTGCGGCAGCGCCGACATCGGTTACCCGGTCTACGGCCGTGGCGTGACCATGATCAGCGCGCGCAACAGGCTCATCCAGATCGACGCGGCCGTCACAGTTCGCATGGCCGGCGTTGACGTGGATGAAGGCGACTACGTGATTGCCGACGCATGCGGCACCGTTTTCGTCCCGGCCAGTGCCATCGACAAGGTGCTTGACCTGGCCGAGCGTATCGACCGTCGCCAGGCCGGCATGGTGGACGCCGTCCGCGCAGGCCGTTCGGTCGAGGAAGTGATGCACGACACCCAATTCGAAGCCATCAAGGTGGAGCACTGATATGGGCCTTTCTGATAAAGACCTCGTCGCCTTGTTCGAAGGCCTGGATACCCCAGGGGTGTCCGACGCGATGGACAAGCTGGGCCTTCCCGGCCAGGCCTTTGGTATCGCGCCGCTGGCCAACTACAGCCAGGTCGTGGTCGGCCCAGCCTTCACTGTCCAGTACGTCAGTGCGAGCACACCGCCAGGCACCGTGGGTGACTTCATTGATGAAGTCGCACCAGGCGACGTAGTGGTCATCGCCAACGAAGGCCGTACCGATTGCACGGTGTGGGGCGACATCATGACCCAGTACGCCCTGGCCCGCGGTATTGCCGGCACGGTCATTGACGGTGTCTGCCGCGATGTGAACAAGGCGCTGGGCGAAGGCTACCCGCTGTTCAGCAAAGGCCGCTTCATGCGTACCGGCAAGGACCGCGTGGAGGTCGTGGCCGTCAACCAGCCGGTGTCGGTTGGCCATGCCCGGGTTTGTGCCCGCGACATCGTCGTCGCTGACGCCAATGGTGTCGTCATCGTCCCGCGTGACCGTGCCCGGGAAGTTGCTGAAACGGCACGTCGCATCGAACACGTCGAAGCGCAAATCCGCGAACAGATTGCGGCTGGCAAGAGCCTCAAAGAAGCCCGTGCCGCCCTCGGTTACCACTCCCTGCAGAGCAAGCAATCATGAGCCTTCCACACGATTATCAGAACCTTGCAAAGGTCCTGGGCACCTCCACCCTGTACGAGGCGTCCGGGCTGCCGTGCGCGGTCGATCGCGAGATTCGCGCAGTCTGGAAAGGCGCATTCATCGCCGCGCCGGCTTACCCGCTGCAGTGTTCACCAGGTGACAACCTGGGCCTGCACCTGGCCGTGGCCAAAGCGCCGCGCGGCAGCGTGCTGGTGTGTGATACCGCCGACTTCGTCGCCGGCTATTGGGGTGAGGTGCTCACGGTGGCGGCGGAAGCGGCAGGCATCGTTGGCCTGGTGATCAACGGTGGTGTGCGCGACGTCGCCGCGCTCGAAGCTCATGGTTTCCCTGTATTTGCGCGAGGCATCTCGGTCAAAGGCACCGTCAAGGCAACCACGCCTTCGGTCGGCAAGCCGTTCGACTTCAGCGGTGCGCAGGTCAGCGCCGGCGATCTGGTCGTCGCGGACGAGGATGGTGTGATCATCATTCCGGCCAATGCCGTTGAACATACCTTGCGGGAAGGACAGAAGCGCGCGGACAAAGAAGCCGTATTCATGGGCAAGCTGCGCGAAGGCAAAACCACCATGGACCTGATGGGTCTTTCCCACCCGGAGGAGCACGCGTGAGCCTGGCAACGCTGAACCGTCGCCTGGAGGCTGCCAAGCCTTCGGCGACCTACAAGATCATCGACCGCGTGGCTGCGCGCCGCGCAGACGGGGCGAAGATCATTTCGCTCTGTGCGGGTGAGCCTGACTTCGATACACCGGAGCACATCCGGGCCGCGGCCATCAGTGCGATCGACAACGGCCATACCCGCTACACCCAGGTAGCCGGCCTTCGCACGCTGCGTGAAGCCATCGCACGCAAATACCAGCGTGAGAATGGTCTTGATGTCAGCTGGCAGGACACGCTGGTTTGCAGTGGCGGCAAGCAGGTCATCTTCAATGCCCTGGCCGCGACCCTGAACGAAGGCGACGAGGTTGTGATCCCCGCGCCATACTGGGTCAGTTATCCAGAAATGGTTGAACTGTGCGGTGGCGAGTCGCGGATCGTCGCTTGTGGCGCCGAGTCGGGCTTCAAGCTCACCCCGAAAGCGCTGGCCGAAGCCATCGGGCCGAAAACCCGCTGGCTGATCCTGAACTCACCGTCCAACCCCACGGGCGCCGTGTACGACCGCGACGAATTGCAGGCTCTGGCTGAGGTGTTGCTGGCCCATCCGCAGGTGCTGATTCTGGCGGACGATATCTATGAGCACCTGCTTTTTGACGGCCGTGACTTCCTCACGCTTGCCCAGGTCGAACCACGGCTGGCTGCACGGACACTGACCATGAACGGCGTGTCGAAGGCTTACGCCATGACGGGTTGGCGGATCGGGTTCGCTACCGGCCCTCGCTGGCTGCTTGAGGCGATGGAAAAGCTTCAGGGTCAGCAGACCTCGGGCGCTTGCTCCATCTCGCAGCACGCCGCAATCGCTGCCCTGGACGGTCCGAAAGACTTCATCGCCCACAGTCGCGAAGTATTCCAGCGGCGCCGTGATTTCATGGTCGAGTTGCTCAACCAGGCGCCGGGCATCCGTTGCGAGGTACCAGGCGGGGCGTTCTACGCTTTCGCCGACTGTTTTGGGCTGATCGGCAAGCGCTCACCTGCTGGGCGCGAATTGGTCAATGACGAAGCTGTGGCCCTGGCGTTGCTGGAGGAGGCCAATGTTGCAGTCGTTCAGGGCAGTGCTTTTGGTCTACCGGGCTATTTGCGCATTGCTTATGCGCTGGATGACGAGTCGCTGCGTGCGGCTTGCCGGGCCATTTACCGCTTCTGCGAGGACGCACGGTAGGTATAGTCCCTGTATCAGTGGCTCATCATGGCTCTGTGCTTTCTTGGCAATCTCAGGCAGCGTTATCTGAGCGTTGATGAAAGCGCTCTGTAAGGTACTGTACCCAGACGGGGCTGGCGCAATGGCCGCTTCGCGGAAAATGCGACGTTCTGAATTGATTGAGCGTGATGAGCCTGCCATCGATGAGGTTTGAGAGAGACGGCGGCACCGAGCCGCTCCGCTTCTCAACTGAATTTTTCTCACATTCGATACCTCCATAAGACATGAACTATAGGGAGGGATTCTTGTGTCAGCACTTCAACTGTACGTGATCGAGTATGAACTGCACGGCGATCATCGGACATTCATCATCCGCCTCGAGAAGATGGATAACGCTACTGCTTGGCACTGGGCGAGCTGCGATGCCGGTGTCGGCATCATTCCGAGGTTTGGTCAGCACAATATCAAGCTGGTGAGCCGGCCTATGGCGGAGCGCTATGGCATTTCCGAGGTGAGATGGAGGTTAGCGGGGCAGGGGCCGGAGTTCATACCTACCCCTGTTGATTTTACGAAGTTTTCGGAAAAGGCAGGTGGCGCGTAGCGCCAGGCAGATCACACTGGAGGTAGCTATGCAACCTAAGACTGAGGGCCCGGAAGAAAAAGGGCCAAGCGATGTCCCATTCATCAACGACCCGGAAAAACCCACGTCGCCGCCTTTGAATGATGCCGATGCTACGGACGCAGCAGAGGCGGAGGAAGACATTCAAGATGACGCAGAGTCGATCTAGAGCCGAGGAGCTACGCATGGATACCTACGGTTTGTACAAGTGGCTGCTCGCAAGCTTTCTCATCGGTAAAAGGATTCGCTCAACTCCGTAATCCCCTCAAGGTGAACAGACCCTACGGTAGAGCACAATGAGTAGCGGTGACTGGGATCACCCCACAGCCGGACTGGTCATGACCGCAGCTCGGCTGCTGTGTTTTTCTTCCAACCCCTAAAGTTCATAAGACACAGCACTACCTGAAGCACAATCAATGCCCAAGCTTGGGCATGCCATCCCCAGACCGTCCATAAAATGTTGCTTGCGATAAAGCAACAGAAGCCCACTTTGCGCCGCCTAGGGCGGTGCGATCCAATACACCAGGCTGCCAGCACTGTGACCGCCATCGCTGGCCATTCCAGCAACTCAATCCAATTTTCCATCAAACCATTCCAGACCGTTTCCATAAACCTAGAGCCATTTTCCGTCGGTCAATCCGCTTGTGAGTAACCGGATCCCTTTGGATTTGGAGTTCATCCTGGAGGACTGGGTTCCGCATACGATAAGGCAGGTGACGCGGCCCATTTAACGCTCTGGGCCGTAACCGCTGATTGCCAGGGCGGCGCGCATCGCAGCAAGGAGTGCCGAGGTTATCGCATGTCCCAATCACTCATTTTGGCGATGATGGAACAGGGGCAGATCTTCGACACCAGCAAAATGTGAGAATGGCTGACCACCCAGCGGAGTCTGATGCCTACACCAATAATTGAGCCTCACCACGCCATTCTCCTTAGTTAAATAGGCGGGGCGCCGTGGCCTGTCCGAGGCTCCTAGAGAATGTCACTCGTTGGGAATGATCGAGATCTTGCCGTTGCGCTCGACAATGGCAAATTTGATCTGCTCCACTTTTTCGATTCCCTGGCTATCGCGCGCAGCTTCAAGAATATCGTCTTCAGTGAGCCGCGCTCGGTGCATACGGTGGTGCAGAAAACGGCCATGCTCAACGACCAGCGTAGCGTAGCCATCCAGCAGTCGCGCCAAAGGCTTGGAATTGAGTTTCGCGAGCGACAGTCCGACATCCAGGACGATCAGCGTCGCGATGACCAACATGGCATTGGTGAAGGAAAAATCATCGCCCAGCAAAGCCTGTTGGGTCGCTTCGCCGATGATTAACAGCAGCACAAAATCAAAGGTCGTCAGGTCAGCTAAGGAACGTCTGCCTGCAACGCGAAACAACAGCATGAGGGCGATGTACATGCCGGCTGCGCGAAGGATTGAATCCATTACTCGCTCCTAAGGGAATAGGAAGGTAGAGAAGTGGACTGCACTGGATGGGCCTGCGCGCACCGCGCATTCCAGTGTTCCGACATACTCGCTGCGTAAGGTCAGATAGAGCGTGGCAATGCCATCCCCGCTGGTTCCCAGTTGCAGCAAGATGGCCTTGCCCTGTGAGAGCGAGGCTTGTGGTTGAGGTTGTAAGGTTTCAATGCTGGCTTCGCGCAGTAGTGAACCATCGAGCTGCACCATGATGGGCTCTCGGGCGCTGCCGCGTACAGTGATGCGCAAGCTGTCAGTTGTGCCACTGCGGCTGAGGCGTTGATACTCAACATGCAGACGGCCATCAGCGCTCGTGACCTGAGCATTGCTGAGTGGGCCATTACCGAATACGCCGGCCAATCCAAGTAAGACAATGACGACCAACAGGTACCAACCCACGCGTTCGAAGCGCCAGACGCGCTGCTGCATGGTCATGTCTTCCTGGACAGGCTGCTGTCTCGACACCAGTTCATCATCCGCCATAGCCATAATCCTCAGGCGCGCTCCCCACGAAGCCAGCGCTCGTGATAATGGATCAGGCGGGTCAGTCCGTAGACGGCCCCGTCATGCATGACTTGCGCTCGCTCTCCAAAAAAACGCTGGGTACGGGTAAATACGGCAATTGGTTCCCCGGCAAATGCCCAGGCAAAGCACACTGTGCCGGGTAGAACCCCAGATGCTGGGCTAGACCCGGCTACACCGGTAGTTGCAATAACGACGTTGGCATCGCTGTCCTTCAAAGCCCCTAGAGCCATCTCCCAGGCGACTGGTTCGCTAGTGAGCCCGTATCGTTCGATGGTCTCCGCGCTTACACCTAGCAAACGCTTCTTGGCGGAGGGGGAATACACTACGTAGCCGCTTTCGAGCACCTCGCCTGTACCTGGGAATGCCGCTAGCAGAGCGACCATGCAGCCCGCTGTGCAGGACTCGGCAGTGGTGAGTACCAGATGGTGGTCTTTGAGGTAGCCAAGCACGGCCAGTACGGGATCACTTGCCATTTTGATGTCGACTCGTTGTTCTTTTGTGGTGGACGTGTCAGCTATGTAAATGGTTCACCGGTTCAGCGCAGTTTCGCTTGGGTTCTTGACTTGAACTTCATTCCCCGCGTCAGCATCAATTTAGGTAGCACGGAGCCGGGCTCCGAAGTGTTATTTGAATGACAGAGACAAGGGTAGGGTAGCCATGAAAAAGCACACCGACACCGGGCATAGGCCCCAGGCCCCATCAAAATCCCAAGGTGAAGAAGAACGCGACAACGATGCACATAGACCGGATGGCTCATCAGGCTCCGATCATGATTCGACCGCACAGAAAACAGCGCGCAATGAAGGGGAGAAGAAGCACTGAGGCCAGCAACGTTGGCGCCTGCCAGCTTCTTTGTCAGACCAGCACGCCAATGCATGGATCTTGAGTTAAATTTATAGGGCTCCCCCCGTGGTGATTTGTCCTATGGATTACGGTGATCAGCGCTCAGCAATCGAATCGTTCGTGACGAACGACGGCCAGATTGGCACCCAGATGCGTCGAGTAGATTGGGCCAGTACCACCCTAGGTAATCCAGGGTGCTGGCCAGTGCAACTGCGGCACGCCGTGAGTTTCTTGCTCAGCTCGGATCTGCCCACTGCACTTCTTTGGGGTGCCGACAGAACACTGCTCTACAACGACAACTGGATCCCGGCCATGGGGCACCGTCATCCCCTAGGGCTGGGCAGGCCCGCGCACGAGGTCTGGACGGCGGTGTGGGGGCGGGTCGGTCTGCAGCTCGAAGCGGTAATGGAGAAGGCAAGCCTGTTATTACTTTCCGATTCGGAGTTTCCGGTTCGCCTGGATCGAGAAAAGCCGTGGGCGTTCAGCTTGAGTCCTTTGAGAGCCCCTGAGGGGCACATCGTTGGTGTCCTGGTGCAAGGGCAAGAAGTACAGTCGTCAGCCCTTGAACCCGTACCGTCGCACATTATGCTGGGTCGAGATCGCCGTATGTTTGACCAGGCACCGGGGTTCATCACCATCTTCCGAGGCCCTGACCACATCTTTGAATTCGTCAACGAGGCCTTCAGGCGGAGCTTTGGTGATCGAGGCTATCTCAACCGCTCTGTACGTGATGTATTCCCCGATCTGGAAGGGCAGGGTTATTTTTCCTGGCTGGATGAGGTGTTCAAGTCGGGCGAGCGGTTTGTCGCTACCGGCACGCCTATTTCGCTGCTCTGGCAATCAGATGGGGCCGAGATCCGCTACCTCGATTTCGTGTATGAGCCTGTATTAGACGATGCCGGTGTAGTGACCGGTATTTTCTGCGAAGGCTTCGATGTCACGAAACGAGTGGAAACCGAGCGGGCGCTTAAAGAGGAAAGCCGCACGCTTGAGATCCTTCGAGACATCAACGCGGCGTTCGCCAGTGACCTGAACCTTGAACGGATCGTGCAAAACCTCACGGATGCAGCAACGTCGCTCACAGGAGCAGCTTTTGGCTCGTACTTTGCCAATGAGGTCGACGATGCCGGCGCGCATCTGAAGCTTTATACCTTGTCAGGTGCTGATCGCTCGGCCTTTGAAAAGTTGGGTCATCCTCGCGCCACTCCGGTGTTTGCACCTACTTTCCGGAATGAAGGTGTCGTTCGATCCTTGGACATCCTGGCCGACCCTCGCTATGGCCAGTTCGAGCCCCATCATGGAATGCCTAAGGGGCATCTGCCCGTACGCAGTTACTTGGCGATCTCGGTGGTATCGAGAACAGGCGATGTCCTGGGAGGGTTGTTTTTCGGTCATCCTGAACCGGGAAAATTCACTGAGCGGCACGAACGGCTGGTAGTCGCCCTGGCCGCCCAGGCAGCAGTGGCCATCGATAACGCCCAGCTTTATCGGCAGGTACAGCAGGCGAAAGCCACACTTGAAGAGCGGGTCGCTCAACGCACAGACGAGCTTTCACAGGCCAACGAAGCCCTTCGCCAAGCTCAAAAAATGGAAGCGCTTGGGCAGTTAACGGGCGGAATTGCCCACGACTTCAACAACATCCTGGCGGCGATTCTGGGAAGCGCCGATTTACTATCACGGCGATTGAAACAGGGGAAAGGCGAAGCTACGGCGCGCCTGTTGGAAGGGATTCAAGTCAGCGCCAAGCGAGCAGCATCGCTGACTCAGCGTCTGCTCGCATTCTCACGGCGGCAGACGCTCGATCCCCGGCCTACGGACGTCAACGTACTTATCGATGGTCTGGTCGACCTGATCAATCGCTCGGTGGGGCCTGCAATTACTGTCATCACGCATCTGGAGCCGGGTCTAGGGTTGTCCCGGATTGACCCTGCCCAGTTGGAGAGTTCGCTGCTCAACCTGGCGATCAACTCGCGTGATGCCATGCCCGAGGGGCGCGGTGCGATCTCCATCACTACGCAGACAATCGAACTTGACGACCTGATGGCAGCTCGTGCCGAACTGCCTGCAGGCGAGTACATTGCGATTTCTGTCACTGACTCGGGAAGGGGCATCTCTGCGGAGAACATCAAGCGGATATTTGACCCGTTCTTCACCACCAAGCCACTTGGCCAGGGCACCGGACTGGGGCTATCTATGGTGCACGGTTTTGTACTGCAGTCCGGTGGCCAGATTGATGTGCATTCCCAAGAAGGTGTGGGCACGACGATTCGCCTCTTGCTGCCCAAATTCGAAGGGCAACTGGAATTACTCGAGGGCGAGGCCAGGCAGAGTGCGCTTAGCGGCCAAGGGGGCGGGAGAATTCTAGTAGTCGATGACGAACCTATCGTGCGCATGTCCATCGTGGAAGCCTTGATGGAGGCCGGATATGAAGTTGATGAGGCTGAAGATGGATCTAGCGCCATGCATACGCTTCGCTCGTGCCCACCTTATGATCTGCTCGTCACCGATGTCGGGCTTCCAGGTGCGCTGAATGGACGCCAGGTGGCAGATGCCGCTCGTGAGGCTTTTCCAGACCTTCGGGTTCTATTCGTGACCGGTTTTGCAGAGGCATCGGTTTTGAAAGGTGGATTCCTGACACCTTGCACGGCAGTGATCACAAAACCGTTCGACATTCAGGTACTCCTGAACAAGGTGACCGTAATGCTGCACCAGCCCCAGACTTGAGCAGGGTGCCGGAACTCAGCTTCCTCCCCGGCAGTCATCAGCCTAAGGAAGTTCGTCCCAGCGTTCAGGATGTCGCGCGTTCTTTAGGTACTATCCCTCATGAGCGTCATCAAGCATCGTCCAGCAGGGGCAAAAGTAACGATCATCTGTACTCGAAATGACCAGGTTCTTCTTGTTCGCAGGAAGGGTGCCAAATGGAAGTTTCCAAACGGTCTGCTTGAGAGAGGAGAGGCTCCAACCGTGGCTGCCGCTAGAGAGCTTTGGAAGGCCCTATCGTTGCACTGCTCAGGCCTACATCTCGTGGGCATCATTGAGATAGGCAACGTACTCCACCATATCTTCACCACTGACTTCGCTGATGGCTGCAGCGTGGCGCTGGGGAGAGGCATTGTCGCATGTAAGTGGATTGGCTGGGAGGACTTGAGCTCAACCATGCTCAAGCCCACAGCTGCTGCTTTGCTGTCACGAGATCTATCAGCGCTTGTCCATCGTTATGAGCCCGCAGAATTGGCATCCAACACAAACTGAACGGCAAGGGCATCGAGCCGGTCGGATCGTTAAATGCCATGAAATCTTATCAGGGCGGGTGTTGCTCCATGAGCGGCCCGCGTGAACGCGCGGGCTTTTTTTGATAGATGTGCTTGATCATGTTCGTGCCTAATGCCGGTGTCTTTTCAAGCATTGCCGTTTTTTGCTATCTACGGACGCTTGGCTCCTGACGTCCCAGCCTTCTCTTGGCTCAATAAGAGATTCAGTGAAATTGCCGTTGCCTTTGAAGCTCTCTGTGCAACCAGATGGCTGCCGGTTTCCTACCATCTGAGCATCGCACCTCGTAGGCACGGCCACTCAAGCTGCTTTTAGTCGCAGCAAGGTCGATGAAGTCTTCCGCGCTTTTCACCCTGTTCTTGCTTTTGAGGTAATCTAGCTTCCGCTCTAGGTGCGCTCGAGCTCGGGCGCCTGAGTATTCCGCTCCGTTACGAATAAATGTGCAGTCACTCTGCTCTACAAACTCTAGCAATCCCCTTATTTCATTAGCGGTTTGAGGCAGGGCTACTACCCGTGTGTCAACGATGATTGCGATAACGCAAACACTCACCGCCATTATCAGTTGACTGATAACCCGCCTGGGGCCTCTCGTCCACATCCGCATGATTTGTCCTTCCCACGCTATAGCATCTTTTCAAGTCCTATCGTGCTGCTGAGCCACGAATTGAAGCGCCGCCACCAGCCCCCCGGTTCTGTGGTCAACGTGCGTTGTTGGCCATTGTCTTCGGTGACCCAGACCAGATGATTATCTTCCAGCCGGGCCTGGTAACTCAGAGCAGATGCCATGCCTTCCAGAGCCAGTTCGCGCACCCGTCCGGCGAGCTCCGGATCATCAACCAAGACGCCGACTTCGGTGTTCCACAGCAAAGAGCGCGAATCGAAATTGAACGAACCGACAAACGCTTTTTGCTTGTCGAAAACCATCGCCTTGGTATGCAGGCTGGAGTCGGAGCTGCTGGAGGGCCCGCTGGAAGAGCCTTTGCGAGAGAAACGCGGCCTAGTATCGCTGTCGCTACGATCACCTGCTTGGCGACGTAACTCGAACAACTGCACGCCATGCTCGAGTAAGGTCTTGCGATAGGGCGCGTAAGCACCGTGCGAAGCCGGTACGTCGGTGGCCTCCAGAGAGTTTGTAAGCAAGCTGATTGACACGCCGGCGTCGGCTCGACGGGTCAGGTACACCACCGCGGGATAGCCCGGCACCATGTAGGCCGACACCAAAATTAGCTCCTTACTTACCCCGTTGAGTTCGGGTGCCAACTGAGTAGCCAACAGCAAGTGCGCAGCGGGTTCACCACTCGCCAATACTTTGCTAGGTGCATCCCACATCGCTTTGTTCCAGGCCCAAATCAATTCCCGGCGCCAGTTATTCAGGCGAGGCTGAGTGGTATAGCTCATCAAGTGTTGATAGAGCGCATGATTCTGAGTGCGCGTTTCCTCCAAGGAGGCATCCAGCCGAGTCCGAAGATCTTTCAGGTCTCTGCTCGTCGGCTTGAACGATATAAACTGCTCGATGGGCTTGCTGAGGGCACTGTTCCAGTACTCGTCAAAACTATGTCCCAACTGTTCTGCGACCGGGCCGACACTGAGCATGTCAATGTCAGTAAAATTTCTGTTGGGCTCGGCATCGAAATACTCGTCGCCCAGATTGCGACCTCCGACGATGGCCACACAGTTGTCTACCACCCACAGCTTGTTGTGCATACGCCGGTGTTGAAGCGACAGGTTGAAGAGTCGACCCATCGTGCGTGTCACCACGGTACTGCGGCCCAAATGGAGAGGATTGAACACTCGGATCTGTATATACGGATGCGTCGCCAGAGTCGCGATGGTTTCCTCCAGGTCATCGCTGGTGGTGTCATCGAGCAAAATCCTCACACGCACTTTACGGTCGGCAGCGAGGAGTAGCTCGCTCAGCAGTATCCGGGTACTGATACCGTCATGGACGATGTAGTACTGCAGGTCAATGCTGCTTTGAGCGCTGCGAATCAGCTCGGCGCGGGCGGCAAAAGCCTCGGCACTCTCCGGGAACAGCCGAAAGCCCGATCGTCCATGGTGGGGCGCTACCTGCGCCTGAATCGAACGACCGAACGCCGAATTGTTGGCGGGCAAGGCCTGACTGGGTTCATGGGGTGCATTGTGTGTCGTACAGCCACCGATGAACAGCGTGAGAAACAGAGCGACAAACAAGGGCTGTTTGGATCTCACGGAGCGTACCCCAGCGGATGGCGATGAGGGTGTCGGAGCCGAAGATGGGCCATCCCTTACCACCAGCGCATAGCTGCAACGATCGTGCGCAATGTTTCTTCGATCAGCCGGTTTCTTCAAAGCGTAGATCAACTCTGAGGGTGCCGTATCGCTCAGGGAGTATTAAGCAATGCCTTAGAAATCAAGAAATTATTTACAATGCTTATCAACACTACTCTCTTACTGATTCATATACGCGATACGCAGGGCAGTCCTATGCGCGTGATCTGCGACAGAGATTTGCGACGGTTCACTTCCTTGAATCTTGAGTTCAAAAAGGGTAAGCGGAGCGCGCCGGCCCAATGGGCCAGAGGCGTGAGCATGGAAGCCCGGTAGGGCGGACCCCAGGCCGACCCTAGGGGTCGGTTCACGACAGCCTTCCTAAGGCCCATTCTCCTCGTGGGAACCTGTTGAAGCGTCTCACCTCTCCATACCACGGTAGGCAGTGCGGCCGGTGGCCATGCCTAAGCTTTTGCGCTTAGCCTTGCGGCGTATTCAGGAGGGATGACTGCAACCAGGTTGGCGCATCAGCTCTAGGTCGAACGGCCTCCATCACTGACAGCTTTCGACCCATTGCAGCCGTTCAGCACTGGCAGAATTTGATCCCTCGCGGCCAGTGCTCCCGACACTTACAGTTCCCGAGCCCAAGTCTGGCTGACGAGGTCTTTTCCGAAGCTGTGTACCTGTTCTTCTTCGACCAATTGGAAACCTGCTTTCTGATAGAGCTTTCGGGCATCGACAAGCACACTGGTTGTCCAGAGGATCATGTGCTTGTAGCCCGCGAGCCGCGCAAACCGAATACTCTCTTCCAGCAACCGATTGCCGATTCCCATGCCCCTGACGCTCGCGTCAACGTAGAGCATCCGCAGCTTGGCGGTCGTCTGGTCATGTTTGACGACAAAGACCGAACCGATGACTGTGCCTTCTTTTTCCGCGATCCAGCATCGCTCGCAGGACGGGTCGAATTCACGAAGGTAGTTGGCGACGATTTCCGCCACCAGCGCTTCGAACTCCATATTCCAACCGTATTCGCGGGCATAGAGTTGCGCTTGTTGCTGAACAACAATACCCATGTCGCCCGCTTGTGGATCGCGCAGGATGTAGGAACGATCACCGTCGCCCAATTGAGTCTGGATCTTTCTCATGGCTTGGATCAATTGCTCTTGCTGGGGCTCAGATAAGCCTTGCAACATCAACATGACTTCTTCACGAGCGGCTTGCTCCAGCGAGGCCAGCACCTGACGACCTGGCTCGGTGAGCTGGATTTGAGAGGCTCGGGCGTCGATTGCCGACCGAGATCTGCTGATCAGCCCTTTTTTCTCGAAGCCACCGATTAATCGGCTGAGGTAGCCGGCGTCCAGGCCGAGCAAATGGCAGAGATCTGAACTCTTCAGGCCAGCACTAGCGCCTAATTCAAAGAGGATGCGTGCCTCGGTCAAGGAGAATTCGGCTTGAAGCAGGTGCTCTTGCAGCGCGCCAATCTGCCGTGTGTAGAAGCGGTTGAAACGGCGGACGATGTCAGCGCGCTCCAGGAGGGTTGTAGTCATGAAAATGCTCATATAGTTGCTTTTGGCATCTATATTATTGCCTTGGGCAACTATGTCAATCCTCTCATGTGCGGATGCATGGGCAGCGATGGGGCGATAGCCGCCTCTCGCAACCGGCAGGTTTGGACCCGTAGCCGCCGCTGCGCCTGAGAGCTACCTTGTGGGAGCGGGTTCATCCGCGAACACCGGCATAGCCGGTGCCATCCGGGCTGCTGGGCGCAAATTCGAGCGAGAGATCGATTGAAAACTCATCTCACGCGTACAATCAAAAAAATCCCAAGAGATGCTTGACCAGGGAGAACGATCGTTCTACTCTGGCTACATGGATCAGCCAATGACCGACACACGCGAAAAAATTCTTGCTACAGCCGAGAAGCTTATTTACGAAAATGGGATTCACGCCACTGGCATGGATCTCCTGGTAAAGACCTCGGGCGTAGCACGTAAAAGTATTTATCGATATTTTGCGAATAAAGACGATGTAGCAGCAGCGGCATTGAATGCACGCGATGTACGCTGGATGCAGTGGTTTAAAGGTGAATGCGAAAAAGCGCAAACTCCACAAGAACGCATTCTCAGCATTTTTGATGTTTTAAAGACCTGGTTTGAGTCGGACGGTTTTCGCGGCTGTGCCTTTATTAACACCGCCGGAGAAGTGGGCGATGCGGACGACCCTATTCGGCAGATCGCAAGGCTGCATAAACAAAAGCTACTTGAGTACACGCTAGAGCTTACTAGCGATTTAGGCGTCAAAGATCCGATTATTTTGGCTAGGCAGTTGTTCGTGCTTATAGAGGGCACTATAACCGTGGCCCGGGTAATGGGTGATTTCACCGCCCTGGATAGTGCTAAAGAAATCGCTAACATTTTGCTCAAAGAAGTACCGCGCACAAGCGCTTAACGTTCCAGAAACGCTAATTCCACTGAACGATCTAAATGATTGGAGGCACCCTCATGCCCAACGAACAAGCTCGTCCGCCACTTCCTCCTTTTACTCGCGAATCGGCGATTGAAAAAGTCCGACTCGCTGAGGATGCTTGGAATACTCGCGAACCCAAAAAAATCTCGCTCGCCTACACGCTGGACACCCAATGGCGTAACCGCGCCGAGTTTGCGACCAATCGCGAAGAAGCCGAGGGTTTCCTAACTCGCAAGTGGAAGAAGGAGCTGGACTACCGTCTGATCAAAGAGCTCTGGGCGTTCACTGAAAACCGCATCGCCGTACGGTACGCTTACGAGTGGCACGACGATTCGGGCAACTGGTTCCGCTCCTATGGCAATGAAAACTGGGAGTTCGAAGCAGATGGCCTGATGCACCGCCGTTTTGCCTGCATCAACGATATGCCTATCAAGGAAAGCGAGCGTAAGTTCCACTGGCCACTGGGTCGCCGGCCAGATGATCACCCAAGTTTAACTGAATTGGGTCTCTAAGCCATGCAGAGCCTGATCCTTCACAGCTGAAGGATCAGGTTTTTTGCTTTCCCCAAGGTGCCGCCGTGGTAATCATGCCGAAACCCATCGCAAGTGCCGTCTCCCTTGCGCAAGCCAAAGCCTACAAGGAGAAAACTCAGCAAAAAGTAGGTGAGGGCGCTTGCACTGAAATCAGGGCTCAGGCTTTTCAAGCGAAGACTTTGACAGCATGACCGCAGTCAGACGCCGGATGTCATCAGCCGCTTGGGCAATCACTCAAGCACCTCATCGGAGATGGTGCGAAGAGCTTCTGGGCGTTTAAATACTAGCGATTTCGGCGTTTTCAGTGCGACTTTTTCCCGAGAGGCATCAACGTCCTTAAGGTAGAAATCCATGAACTGTTTGACGCAGATTGAGCATCTTTTCCAAACCTTGGACGCAGGTGTTGTATTGCCGGTGGGGATTACACGGGCTCCCGTTGTGGGCAATCCAGTTGATGAGCCGGTCGACGTACCAGGTACTAATGAACGGCTGGCACTCAGTGTTGACTTCGCTCAGGCGTGCCGAGACTTGGAGGTTGCCAGGGAAACTGGTTGCGCTTTTTGGGCGCCAGTGACTGTAGGGAGGAAAGATCGGGAATGGGATGAACGGCTGTCAGCCTACCTTAAAAAGAATAAATCTTAAGCCATTGCTTTACATGGCTTTTTTGAAAAACACAAAACACCAAGCTGGGATATAGGTCAGATTTTCTTCTTTTTATGCGAGAAATGCACGAAATTACTTTTTATGTCCTCAAGGATAAGGCCTGTCGAAGCCCCCCAAATCTGCCTGTCGTCAGAATTAGTCATGGAGGGTTTTGAGTCGACCAGTGAGTATGCGAAATGGCATGATGTGCCTACTTTTATTGGATCGTTTTCAATCATATCGAACCGGGCTATATGGCGTACAAAGACTAGAGCAGCCGCGGTTTTTGCAGCAGGTATGGGGGATTTGACCGAAGTGATGATGGGATTATCCAGGAATCGCTTTAGCTAAAACTCAGCCCATTCAGATCCCTGATCTCCCGATTGGTCGTACTTTAACGTCGAAGAAATACTTTTATGCCCGAGTGCAATTTGAGCGGCGCTTAAGCCATATTTGTGTGAAAAATCCATAGCGAATGTTCGCCTTGCGTCGTGAGGCCCCAAGGGACAGATGCCCGCTTCTAAGCACCTTGACCTTAGTGCGCTATACAAACCATCCGCCGTAAGATTTCCCAGTATTCTCCCGCTCTTGCTGACACGTTGGAGAATACAATCGCCACAGTCGATATGGTTGCCTGACTCCTCCAGCCAGTTGATCAATGGTTCGTGTGCCCAGTTGAGTAGACGACGGGAGGTTAGTTTTCCTTTGTTGAATATTTGCAGCGATGTATTTTTCAAATCCACATCATGACGCCTAACTGCGCTAGCCTCTGCTCGACGTAAACCCGCTCCGAAAAGCAAAGCAACCATGGCGCAATCCCTAAGTGCGAGGAGGTAACGTTCATCGTTCAGGCAGCTGCGCATTAAATTTACAATGGTGTCGGAGTTGACATAGACGCCACGATAATCTCTCAATTGTTCAAACTCAAATCGAAGCGCATCTACTTCTCGGTACTGTCTGTCAGTGATGAGGCCTTGAGCCATACAGCACCGAAGTATTTTTCGTACTGCAATCAGCCTCAGCTCTATTGTGGCTGTAGAGTATTTTTGTTTCCACTCACTGACTAATGAAATAATGCTGGGGGCGTCCAGCCTTTGCCAAGGTACGCTTTCAAGTCGTGAGTCGTCGTAGCCAATGTCGCGTGCAAGGTACTTAAGACAGTTAAACATCGTCGTGCGACTGTCGCCGATAAAGTGTAAAAAATATTGCTTTAAAGCCTGCTGAGCGAAGAAGATGTTTTCAGGAAGAATTGAGTGGTCCAAGTCATTGGGGTCGATTGGGTTTGCCATGCGAGGATTCTCCAAACGCGGCGGTTAGCAGTCGCAAAGCTTTAGGAACGTTATCGAATAAAACAAAAGGGCGCGGGATGGAGTCGGTGTGTCCCTACGCTACTAAGCCAACCCTCCACGAGATCAATGCAAGGGTTTTTATAAGCACATAATTTTTTGATTATCTCATCAGTTATTTGTGCTTCTATATCAGGAAAAAAGCTTATAAGGGGTGGTGGACTATATCGATAATTCCTGCTAAGTATGCGCCACATTGATACGCAAGAAGGGATGCCTAGGAATGCCCCAAGAGTAGCGAGTAATCTTGAGGTATGCAAAGGGTCAAACCGCGCAATATCGTTAGGTGCTAATCTAGCAGCGTTGTGACGATCGGCATCACTGCCGGCGTCGTGTGGCGTAAAAGATACGAGGGCAAGGTCCGTGTCGCAAAAACCCTTGACCAGAGTTATTGCGGTGGCATCAATTATCTGTAAGAGGTGGTTTGCTTTTATTGACCTTCCGGTAGGCAGATGCACTGTCGAATGTTTAAGGGCGTTTGCTAGCCAAAGCTGGAAGCGTAGCGCAGTTAGAAAGCAGCCAAGTTCAGGGCGCCGTAAAGAGGCAGCCAGGATGGCTTGATAGCTAAATTTATACCAAGGCGAGTCGCCTGATAGAGCAACAAAAACAGCATGACTTATAGTTTCATTAGTGTCCTCAGTAAAGTGATGGATCATCGACAACGGATGTAAGTGCACAGGGCAGCCAACGGACCATCGATGGAGCCAAGATCTTCTGTAAGCTGGATGGCGCCCTTGAGCCAGATCTTCAGCTATGCAGGAAATACAGTATTTTCGTCTCTGAGTGACGGGCGGAAGCCACAAAGCGGGGGTTGGCAGTAGGCTCTGGATCGCGCTAGGTGTGCAGCCCAGGATCTGAGAGGACAAGATGCACACTTGGGCATGCTTGATGCTGTCTGGATCAGTAATCCCTAAATGTGCCAATATTGCCGCCGTCTCAAAAAACTTTGGAACGCCTCGTTTTATACCGCGATTAAGCCACGAACTGAAGACCTCATCAGAGTAAGGCCGGTGCATGCCTACAAATAAGTGGTTACTACTCATACACCGAGCTCAGGTCAGGGAGGAAATCAGATCTTTTAAGCACATCAATACTAATGCGCTCGGAACCTTCAAGAATGGCCGTCATCGCAGCCCATTTGAGTCGATTGACGATATTGCGTGTTGTTGGTTCTAGTTGATTAACAAAATAATCAACTATCTCTTTGGACGCCAAATTAGATGGATGCATGAGGGGGATGCATTTTTCGTAGCTGGCCAGAAATGATCGAAATTCCTCGTCTGGCCTCCACTGCTCCAGTTCAAAAACCTGAAAGCGACTGGAGAGCTGTATGTCCATTCTTATTGCGTGCATAGCATCATGCGTGCCAAACACCACCAGTATGAGTGACATTGGAGGGCCAGAGATAAGCTTGAAGAAATTTAAATTCTTTCTCGCTTCGATTCGATTTACAGCCAGCAGGTGATTGAATTCATCCACGAGCAACATTCTGATTTTTCGGGCCTTAAACAATAGTTCCAACGGCCTAGGCAGTGCATCTTTCGTTACGCTGTGGGTAGACAGCCCGCACTGGTTACACAGCGCGGATATATTATTTCTCAACGTCGGATCTGACGGCAGCTTCAATTGCAGGTATGGTGCAGGTACGCCTTGTCGATGAGCCCATGATTCACAATCTTTCACGACGCGATCAAGCAGACTAGATTTTCCAACTCCTCCGGCACCTACGATCATCATGCACATTGCTTGTTCGTTATTGGGCAGGAAAAGTGAGGATTTGATTCTATTCCGGATATTCACTCCTGCGCTGTGATTCACCCACTTATCTTTATGAATGAAACCTATCCTCTCCTTGGTGGGCAGCGCCATTACGGACTGGCACAGTGTGTTGAGGTGCGAATAGTCGCTAGCCATCACATTCACTCCACGTCGTAAGTCTTTGGTTGACGGCTATAGTCCAGGCGAGGTGAGAGCTCTGGCACTATCCTCTTTAAATCTGCGGTGAACAAATTTTTTTGTTTTTCTTGCTCGCGTCTCATTTTTGCAGTCTTTTGTGTCGCTGCTGCAACCCTCTCGCGGTTTCTTTCAACTGCCGCGAATATCATTGAAACAGGCACTCTAGATTTGTTCTCGGCGCTCAGCTCCTTGCGTGCAGCCTTTAGTTCAGCGAGCGAGCAATCTGGTAATCTGATGTCCGAGTAGTCACACTGAATATAACTGCCTTCACCGTTTGGTTTTACCCAGATCTTACAGATTGACTGTGGGTTGAACTTGATAATGCAAGGTGTTTTAATGCTGAAGCGCTTGAGCGCCGGCGCATAATACTGCACTCCGTGGATAGTGACACCGCTTCTCTGGATTGAGCCTCGCTTAAATGGAAGAAAGTCTATGGCTAATTTCCTAAAATCTCCTACTATCGCTGGTGGAATTATTTTCCCATCTTTATTTTTGTGAGCGCTCTCCCATTTAAGCAGGGGAGAGCACCCCAGTTCGGAGTGCTCTTTCATGTGATAAATACCGACCTGCTCAATGATCCAGTCGCGCACTTCACTCAATGTCATTCCTGGCGCCTTTAGATTGGAGTATCTTGCCTTGTCTGCGACACTCGCGAGGATAGCGCCCGGCAAGCCACGCATAGATTTCATAAGGGTTCCGATGTATCGCTCGATGTGACCGCCATAATGTGGCGAACCAGGAGGGCGCCACGTTAATTTAATGTCATATTCTTTACATCCTGAAATGAACGCGGCAGAGCGAAAATCTTTGCCGTTATCGACATAAATGTGCTGGGGGAGCCCATACATAGGGTATTGAATTTCATGCAAATTGAGCTCTGATAACCAGCCGTGTTTAGGTGTGACCGAGTGCACTAAGCATGCAGCATTGGATACCGCGGAAGGATGGTGAAGGCTTAGATAAAAACCGATGACAGATCTGGTGTGGACGTCGATTGCAATCGTTAACCATGGGCGCCCTATCGGTTTTCGGCTGGTCGAATCGACGACGATAACGTCAATGATGCAGTGGTCTATTTGAACTAGCTCAAGCGCACGCTTAGTTAGATGTTTTCCTCCGCGCACCAGATGGTCCTGTCGAGATTTCTTTCCACCATGCAACCGTTTCGTATTGTCACTGGGGGAGCGCTGGCGTACTCTCAAGGCAATGGTCTTAGTGCTCGGCGCTGGGTAGCCAGCGTTCTCGCACATTGTTTTGACTGCTTCTGATATGGCGTTGATAGAGCTTCCAGGACCTTTGCTCGCGGTGATGGTACTGTCGATGATGTTCTCTACTTCGCTCGCAAGGCGTCGGGTACCAACTTTCCGTCCACGCTTCTCCTTTATCAGCGAGCTAAAACTCCCGCGCACATAGCGACGGATCAATGTGTAGGCATATGAACTACTACAGGCCAGGTCCTGAGCCACCGCTTCGGCAACTGGGCGACTGGCTGGTTCTTCAAGGTGCTTGGTGATGACATCATATTTTCTCTGGGCATCGCTCAGTTGTTCTGCATCGAAAGCCGAAATATCAAGGCTATCGTTTTTCAATGATGTCTGGAGAGTGGCATGATCAATTACGCACTGAATCTCGCAAATGTTGATTATTTTGATTTTGTGATAACTGTCAATTATCTGCAGCTTGTCAGCTTCTACCCAAGCTACTACTTCAGCTAAAGCGCCGTTATGAATTATTTTCGTACCTTCCGTCAATATGTGCCTGTGCATCGATTAACTACCTCGCGCAGCTCACGTAAAAAGTGGCATCGCGGTCGATGACTGGCAAGCGCAGATTGTCGGAAAAGGTCAGGCACTAGGTATAACATCATTATACCTTGTAAAAGTTGTTGTTCTTAAATATCAGCCAACCATTTGGCATCCATGCGGTACTTGCAGACCCTTTATGGGAGAGCTCTAGCACGCGCCTTGTGGGCTGGTAGGTAGAGTTTAGCAGCTCCGCTGATTACGTTCGTCGGGAGGCGCACGTTCCTGAGGGTTGGGCCGTACATTATTACGAAGAAGGTGCCGGAGAGCGGCCGCTCGACGGTCGGGTTAGCCTATTCAGGCTGTAAGCGTTTGTGACGCCAACCCGACTAATCAGCTTGGCGCCAGACCTAAACGCGAAAACCCTTGGAGCCGCGGGAGTGGGACGGGGTGCGAAGCGCAAGCTCACTCGGTTACTGGCATTTGTTTATCGTCGTCCTCTGGAGTTGGTGCTGGATACAGTTGGCTAGCACGGCTGCCCAGCAGAGAGCCTACCTGGAAGTTTCCCATCACCGTGCTGATGCTACGGTGTTCAGTTATCGCCATGACTTCATCAAGCGGCACGCCCTGTTTTCTAGCCTCAGTGAAGAATCCTGAACCTAGGCTGTGCGCTACCCAGTCGCAGTCAACGCCGGCCAGTGCTGCGCGACGTTTAACGATGCGCGCGACCTGGTCACCGGACAGACCAGCAGCCGCGAACCCGCCATCTTTGTACAAGCGGTGAAATAGCGGACCCTCGCAGGCCGGTACTTCAGGAAGCCATACATTCAGCGCCGGAGCCGCCAGTCCCTCAAGCGGCTTTTCCCGCCGTACGCCGCTACTATCGGTTTTGGTTGCCCCGAGTGTATAAAGCCAGGTTTCGACGTCTAGGCGGCGCAGGTCTCCGATCTCTAAACCCACGATTTCCGAGCGGCGCTGGCCACCGCCGCTCTAGGCCCGCAACAGCAGGGCGCGTGCCACGCACGCCGTTATTGCAGGTGGCGAGCATCGCCTGCAGCGGCTCCGATACCACTGCGGTTTTCTTTCGCACGGATAAACCTTGGCGTGCCTGAGCCTTGCGTGTCTCACGCAGTAGAGCCTTCACCGCTGGAGCCTCACTTGGGTTATCCCATTTAGCCCAAACTGCCAAGCGGTGCTGAACGACAGTGGCCCCAGCTTTCCCGTGACTGTGGCCGCCATCAACGCGGCGTCGACGGCCGGCGGCAGCAGGTGTGTTTAACCGCCGATAGTATCGGGCCTGGTTAGGTGGTTGACGATGAACTGCACCGCAATCTCGGGCGGCAGCGCGCCATCGCCAAGCGACCGGCAATAGCGCAAACGCAGCCACGCCGCCGAGTATGCTAGGGCGCCCTGATAGCTGTGCACGGTATTGGCTGCGATGCCGGCGGTGATGATGCTTCAGCAGCGGCCCGGTTGTTGCCAGCCAGCTCTGCCAGCACCAGCGGCAGGGACGAAGGCATCTGTATCGGCTCTGTCAATTTCATATTGCTCAACGCGGCAATAGGTTCGGATAACCTGTGCTTATCAGACCTAATATAGCGAAGAGGTAGGCATGACGATATCCATGATCGTGAAGAGCAGCAATCGCCCCTTTGCGACCGCTGAGCGCTAACGGCTTTACCAAGTGCGACGCGCACTCTGTGGGGAGCGGGTTTTCCCGCTAAGCAGACGACGCGGTGGATGTCACCGGCTTTGCCGGTGTTGGCGGGTTAACTCGCTCCCACAAAGTCCGCTATCAGAGGCAAGGGCCGGCAAAGGCTCGCGCCCCACAGCGCGCCTCGGTCATTGATGATCGCGGTCGTAGCGGGTGCTTCAGGGCGATACAACGCGTTAACCCGGTCGCCTATCGCGTAGCCGAAGATCAACCCATTTTCGGAGTTCCTGATCATTCTGCCCGTGACGTCCCTAAATTCGATTTGTGGATGATCGCCGCGCGTTCACAGCGCCGACATTGCCTTGGGAGCGTTGGGCGTGAGAGGCGCCGATGCAACGGACGCAGCGGACGCCGACGAAGACATTCAGGACGACGGTCAAGTCATTTACGCATGAGGAGAAAGGCAATGGACAACTACCACCTGAGCCTAACCGCTGATGGCTGGGAGCTGAAGAAAACCGGTGCGGAACGAGCCGCCAAGCGCGCCGCTACGAAGCAGGGGTTGGTTGGTTCGCTGGCTGACTTCTTTGATGGCAAAACAGCTTCGGTGAAAATTCATAAAGCTGACGGCACCATCGAAGAAGAGCGTACCTACCCACGTTCGGCTGACCCGAGGCGTTCGAAGGGGTGATACCAGTTACCGCTGCAGGCCTGGGTATCAATGTCAGCGATTCGACCGGGCATGGGCTGTACAAGTGGCTGCTCGCGAGCTTCCTGATCGGGAAGAGGATTCGTTCCTCCTTCGCCGTGGAGGAGTACCGGAACTTGGTTGATCGGCATGGCCTGGATACGCCGGAGAAGTTGGCCCGCTGTTCCCATCGGGATCTCGTAGGACTCCTAGGCCAGGCAGGTTACGCGCGATACGACGAGTCCACGGCGAAGCGGCTTCATGCTTTGAGTGTTCGGGCCGCTAGCGAACTCGATGTTCAGTTGATCTCGCTGAAAAAGAACGAGTTGGACACCTCTGCCTTCCAGGCCTGGCTTTTGAGCTTCGAAGGGGTTGGCCCTAAAACTCTCGAGATTTTTATGCGTGAAGCAGCAGCCCTCCTTGAGCACCGCTCTACAGCGGGATCGTCACGCTGAAGCAGGTGCCGCTCTCTTTAGAGGATGACACGTCGATTTTCCCTCCATGACTGGCGACGATTTCAGCAGCGATGAAAAGGCCTAACCCCAGGCCTTGAGAAGCTTTGCTACCCGTCTCGGTATAACCAGAGTATCGACGATCAGGATCAAACAAGGATGGCATAGCGGCTGGAGAGATGGGCTCTCCGGCGTTTCTGACTCCGAAGGTCATTGTGTTGTGGCTGCCTTTGAGGGCGACCTGGATTGGCTGCTGCAGGTCACCATGCCTGACTGCATTACCAATCAGGTTGGTAAATACCTGAGCCATTCGCTCTGGATCAAAACCACCCACGACCGGATCGGTATCATTGAATATAACCGTCGCGTTTGGCTCCCCAGAACTCAGTTCCTTGATTGTCGTCCGGCAGATCAAATTCAGCTCGGTGGGACTTTTGACAACCGGACCCGCAAAGACCTGCTGATGGACATCGCCACTGAAGAGCTGAGCCACCTGGAGATTGTAGGCTCGATAGTCGTGATGCTTAACAAGGGCGCCAAGGGCCGACTTGCTGAGGGGGTCGAAGAGGAGGGAGAGCTGTACCGAGCAATCAATGGCGCCGGTAACGATTCCCACATTACCAGCATCCTCTACGGCGCCGG